>Ga0209930_1002247_pt1 | contig 23888 bp, 21 predicted proteins | sample ThiBiot_500_biof_2_FD_183948 | JGI IMG/M metagenome (GOLD analysis project Ga0209930, IMG submission 183948) | Wastewater bioreactor microbial communities from Cape Town, South Africa - Thiocy_cont_500_biof (SPAdes) | ecosystem: Engineered > Bioreactor > Thiocyanate-remediating >... | reverse complement strand
TGGAATATATCGTTGTCTGCTCTTGTTCCTGTTCTGCATCGATCACTTCTACAAGTCTACAATTGTTATTTATAGCACCGTAGGATCCTTTTAAAGAAAGAGTTCATCATTATTAAAAGTGTGTTATTATTCTATTATTTCTTACCAGAATCAATTGAACCAACAGTTAATTGAGATATTTCTTCTACTGATTCAATGTTGTTATTCAAAGACATTCTTTGTTTTTCATGTGTTACGTTTAGATTCTTCAACGTTTTTACCTTTTTTATTATAATAGTTGTGTTTATCTTAATACTATTCTTTACAGTATCATGCTTTTTTGCTCTCTGTCTCTTATCAAACCTAAACTTGTTATCTAATTTTTGCTCAAGAGCAAAATATATAGAAAAACTCTTCATTTGACTATCTTGCATTCAATGAGAGCTCAACCTCAATTGAATCTCTATTATACAACTTGGATTAATGAAAACGAACATGTATTTTTATGATTGCAGGATTAATTAACGACATATTTTCATTGATGACTTTTAAAAATAAAATTGTACAAGAAGTTGGCTGCGGTCTACATCTATTAGGATCATCAATAACAACAACCATTCTAATGATATTACTTGTATTGAAATTTGTATTTCTTATTCGAGTTTGTCTTAGTTCAGATCAACGGTTCAGTGCATCAGTGCACCTATTGTTTTAGTTCTTCTAGCATTACCATGTTTAATTTTAACATCTATTCGAACATGTATGCAATCATAAAATGATGCATGGCTACATCTATGTGAATATTTTGTATCATTTATTCTACCATCAAAATTCTACAAAAAAACAATTTCGTCAAACTGTGAATCAATATCGAAAGGATATCAGGCGTCTTATTGAAATCTAGAGCTATAACTAGTGAATCATTAAAACTTTTAATTTTCATTTTTTCTCATCAAATAAAGATGAATTGGACTGGAGTTTTTGACTTTAATTGAATCCAAATCTATAGTTTGTCTATCAGCATTATAACATTGAATGAACTTTTGACGTAATGTATTCAATGTATTCGTGTATAGTTCTTCACTAGTTTGCTTTCGAAATGTTTGACAAGCTGATGTTGTTTTAATAAAACCAATTAAATTATCAATCGTTGTTTCTAATTCACGTTCAATCGTAAACCGTTGTAAAGTTGATTGATATGGAAAAAGTGGCGAAATTGATTGATAATAATCTTCAACTAAATGTTGCCTTTCATTCCAATATGGACGTACGGTATTATGGAAGAATTCATGATTAATTTTATGTGCTTCGGAATTATCTAATGTACCAAAACTATAAGTCCATACAGCTAAGACACCTATTTGCGGCTTAAGAACACGTTGAACTTCTTTAGAAAATTGTTCGAGATCGAGCCAATGTAATGCTGTAGCAATCGTGATTAAATCAACTGAATCCGATGGTAGAAATGATAAATCTTCGCCTTTACTACATCGATATTCAATATTTTCTTTTGGAATTGCATTTGCTATTTGATTTTCACTAACATCAGTTCCAATTACACGTTCACAATACCTACGTAAAACGAAATCATATTAGTTTGTAGTTTTTTTTTATTTATTCATGACAATATTTACAAGCTGAGATCGACAGTAGCTTGGCCACTTCCACATGCTATATCGACTGCGATTGGTATTTTTTCATTTGTATTTTTACCATTGAAATAATAATTAATAATCTGCTCAAAGATTTCTTTTGGATACGTTGGCCGATAAACACGATATTTTTCGGTATGTTCTTGGCCAGTATATAATTTATCACCCATGTTTTCGTTTTAAAAAAGTACAAATTAATTTTTGTTTTAAAAGTGCAAAATAAAATATATAAATATGCACTTTTATCATATGAGTCATTTTATCGTTTAGTAGTAAATCAAAATTCTATCATATTTTTCCCTCATAGATGTCAGAAATGTATTGACTTGCTCATTCTCTCAATCAAATGAAAGAGTGAGAGATTAATGCGTGTAATTGATTTTATTTTAAATACACTAAGTATTAAAAGGTGCCACATATCAATTACGAAGGCTTTTGCGTATAGTATCAATGCTTCAAAAAAGACGATTGCTATTGTTGTATGTTTGTTTGGTGTATAGTGTATATGTTGAAGCACAAAATCCAATTGGATTACGTGCTGCTTCATATCTTCGTGGAGTTCTGTTCGGAGCTGAAAGTACTGTCAATTATTTGCGAGAAGATGTTGACGAGGGTGAATATAATCAGAAAATTAAGGATAACTATCAATTGGTAGTGATAGGAAATGAATTAAAACCAATGGCCATTTGGAAAGGTGAAAATATATACAATTTTACCGATCCGGATTTTATTCTTGGTGCTACAGCAAATTCTACAGGTTGGGCTCAACAGAATTTAATGAAAATACGAGGACATAATTTAGTTTGGGCTAAAGATAAATACACGCCTAGTTGGTTATTAAAACAAGAAGCATCAATAACACCTGACAAGGCAAAACAATTATTAAGTGATTATATTCATACTGTCGTAGGTCGTTATCGAGGCAAGATATTTTGTTGGGACGTAATTAATGAAGCTATTGATGATGTCAATAATACGAATCCATTTAATATACGAGATGGTTTTTGGTTTCGAAAATTAGGCCCAAATTTTATCAAATATGCTTTTATGTTTGCACATGAAGCGGATCCTAGTGTACCACTCTATTATAATGAATATAGCCTAGAATCTTTTAACTCGAAAACAATTTCAACGATTAATTTAGTCAATTGGTTAAGATCACAAGATGTTACCATTCATGGCATTGGCCTACAATGGCATGTAGGTGTTTCAACAACAATCACACCCGGTGATGGTCATTATCAAACAGCACAGTATATAATTGATAATAAACTTGATTTTATGGTTACAGAATTCGATGTAGGAATTCCAACTGATGGTGGATATCCGATCAATCCTCAAGATTTACAAACACAAGGAAAAATCTATCGTTCGATGTTAGATTATGTTCTTCATTTTGCATCAAATTGTAAAGCAATGCTTACTTGGGGTTTTACGGATCGATATAGTTGGATTCCTGCTGCTAGTAATTTTACTCGTGGAGCTGGTTTACCATTGGATTGGATGTATCATCCGAAACCAGCCTATTGGCAAATGCAAGAAGTAATGAGTCGAATTATTGACGATGGCGTCTATCGTCTTTCACCACAATCACAACCTGATAAATGTCTTGGTATTTCTCAAAATACTACTCGTAGCAATGATGTTCAATTATATAGTGGTGATTGTAATAATTCATATCAGAAATGGAATATTACATGGCAAGGAGATGGTACTTATCGTTTTTCATCGCAAAGTAATAGCAGTTGTGTTCTTGTTGCTTATAATACAACAGCATCGATCGGTGATGTGCAAGTACATGAATGGTATGATGGTGTTAGTCAAGAATGGGCTTTCTCTTTTCAAGGAAATAATACATATCGTATTGTACCACGTACTGCATGGTGGAGAGTAATGACTGTTTATGGTACATCGAATACCATTAATATCATCGATTTGATTGATACAAGTCCTCAAAATTGGATTTTAACGAAAAATTAAGAAAATATAATAAAAGTTTCTTTTTTTCATACTATGCTGGAGCTATATATGACTCACATGTTCGATACCGTTATCGATATCAAAATTTCATTTCCTCTATATACAGGTGCAAGTAAATAAATTACATTATGACTATACTTCACTCGAGGGCATTGGCTAGTTCGTATATTGACGTTTACGCTTCATTAATTAGCAAAATATAAGATCTACAGATGTTCTTAAATATTTTTTCTTTTCTCTACTTCCTACTGAAAAAGTATATAAACATACTTTTATTACTATCTTGCCATGTCATTTCTTCATACTCGAAATACATGTAAGTAATCAGACTCTTGCTTAGTCTCAAACTAATCGATCTTTCGTCAACTTAGATAGTTATTGTATTCACAGAATTATATCATGGGTGGTCATCATTCGCAACCGTTACCGAATATGACAGATGCTGCATCTCGACGTGATCGAAATAAGCGAATGGTACAAAATGTGCTCCTGATTTGGGTAGACAGTAATATGGATGAAAATAGTGAAGACTGTCAAAATACCATCACGCGTTTACGTCAAGTAATGAACACTATTAACACTTTCACCGATGGACAGGAATGCATAGAATTTCTACAAGAAATCAAGGATGACAAGGTATGCATGATTATTTCAGGTTCACTTGGGAAAGATATTGTACCTCGTGTACATGGTATGTTTCAAGTGGACTCAATTTTTATCTTCTGTGGTAATAAACAATACCACGAACAATGGACTAAGAATTGGCCCAAAATTAAAGGAGTGTATACAGATATCAAATTAATTTGTGGTGCACTAAAACAGTCAGCAAAAGATTGCGAGCAAAATTCCATTGGCTTTGCTGTAGTGCCAAGTTTTAATGGTGCATCAAATGTAAACTTAGATCGATTAGATCCAATGTTCATGTACACTCAGATACTCAAGGAGATTATATTAGCGATCAAATTCGAGCAGAAACATCTTTTCGATTTTACGGATTATTGTCGAGAAATCTTTGAAAAGAATATCGGGGATCAATTACGTCAAGTTGATACATTCGAGCAACGTTATCAAAAAGAAACTCCCATTTGGTGGTATACATGTGAATCATTTTTATACCCTATGCTCAATCGAGCACTACGATTATCAAACATTGATGCTATCATTAAAATGGGGTTCTTTATTGCCGATCTTCATCGACACATCGACAAATTACATAACGAACAATTTATTCGACACAATTCAAACATAATATTTACGGTTTATCGAGGGCAAGGAATGTCCAAGGACGAATTCAAAGAAGTGTCGGAAAGTAAAGATGGTTTATTTGCTTTTAATACTTTTTTATCGACTAGTCTGTCAGAAAATGTTGCAACGGGCTTTGCTAAACGTGCTCTAAAAAATCCTGCTATGATAGGTATTCTATTTACAATGAAGATTAATTCACGAAGGTCAACAACATCTTTTGCTTCCGTCATTGGTGTGAGTAGTGTTAAACAGGAAAATGAGATCTTGTTTGCGATGCACACAGTGTTCCGCATTGGAGATATAAAACAAATGCAAGATCCAACTAAACGCCTTTTCCGGGTGGAATTGGAATTGATCAGTGACAATGATCAAGACCTTCAAATATTGACGAAACGTATACGAGAAGAAACTTTTCCATATGATTACGGATGGAGTCGATTGGGATTACTGCTACAGAAATTGAAAAAACCAAAACAAGCAGAAGAGATTTACCAACTTCTATTGCAACAAACAACCGACGAAACCAAAAATGGATGGCTTTACTGTCGACTTGGAAGCTGTAAACAAGATCAAGCAGACTATGAAGAAGCTATTCGATTATACAAAAAATCTATTGAGATCAACGAAATATATTCTTCCAATCATCCTGATTTGGCGATATTGTACAATAATATTGGATTAGTGTATAACGATACAGGTGAATATGTTAAAGCGCTTTCCTATTATGAAAAAGCGCTTGCAATTCGACAGCGATCACTTCCTACCAATCATCCTGATTTGGCGCAATCCTACAACAACATCGGATTGGTGTATTACAACATGGGTGAATATGCCAAAGCACTTTGGTATTATGAAAACGCACTTACAATTCAACAGCAATCACTTCCTACTAATCATCCTAATTTGGCAGGATCCTATCACAACATCGGATTGGTGTATTGCAACATGGCTGAATATGCAAAAGCGCTTTCCTATTGTGAAAAAGCAATTGCAATTCAACAACAATCACTTTCTCACAATCATCCTGATTTGGCGATGTCGTACAACAACATCGGGTTGGTGTATAAAAACAGGGCTGAATATGCAAAAGCGCTTTCCTATTATGAAAAAGCAATTGCAATTCAACAGCGATCATTTCTTGCCAATCATCCTGATTTGGCGCACTCCTACAACAACATTGGATTGGTGTATGGTGACATTGGCGAATATTCCAAAGCACTTTGGTATTATGAAAAAGCAATTGCAATTCAACACCGATCACTTCCTGCCAATCATCCTGATTTGGCCGAATCCTACAACAACATCGGATCATTGTATGACAACATGGGTGAATATGCCAAAGCACTTGGTATTATGAAAAAGCACTTACAATTCGACAGCAATCGCTTCCTACTAATCATCCTAATTTGGCAAAATCCTACAATAATATGAAATCGATATATACTAACATGGGTGAATATGCCTAAGCATTTGCAATTCAACAGCAATTACTTTCTACCAATCATCCGCATCTAAAGTGGTACAACAATAATTTGGATAAAGTAAAAATAAATCGTAATTGCATTCATTTTTTATTTGAAAAAAAAAATAAAATAGTATATACGCTCGCAGATAGAAACCCTGGTTCTCTGGTTGAAAAGCCAGATAATGGAATTTTTCTTGTCAGAAAATAAATTCATCTTGAAGATATTCACGGTTTATCGGATAGATTGCTATTAACTTTTCCTCTCGCATTGTAATGTAAATTTAAGAGATTTCAAAGCATCCTCATTTAATTCTGAATGCATGAAATGGGATATATCTCTTGAAGTTACACATTTCGCTCATTATACTAATTATACAGATAGATTACTTTTTTTACCGGTTCACTGATCACATTATAATTAAATTTTATTATATAATAGCTTTTATATCGATTTTTAGCATGAATTAAAAAAGAGAGCAATGTTTCTATCATCACAATTACAGATTCAGGATTACTACCGGTGTTATAGGTTATTTGTTCACGAAAGGTTCCATCGCCGATACCAAATAATTATATACAAATATACGTAAGAAATTATGCAGAATTAAGATTACATACTGTACACATTTATTCGTTTTCCCATTTCATAGGCATGCATGAATACTTTTTTTGCATGTTTTTTTTCTTTCTTACTTTCATGTAAAATGAATCATCAAAAAAGAAACTCGATGTTGCAATATAGATATCTTACAAAATGACCTAATTTATCTCAAGATGTAAGCTTTTTCTTTCTTTCTTAGTTAAACTGATATCAGCTATGAAAGAAAATGATATCTCAACAAAAACATTTAAAATAGTGAATATCTGAAGTGAAGTGATATGGCAAGATCGTTTTCTAACGTAGATATACCGGCGAATATTCCACGAGCGAATCAAACAATATATGATAATATAACTCGCATTCTTGCTTTTTATGTTTGTTGGTCAATTCTATATCTTGTTTTGGTATGGCTTTCAAAAGTTTTGATCCCTCCAGTTCGGTAAGCAGAATTGTATAATTAATTTTCTTTTTTGTTTTAATTTTTTTTTCGTTTAATAAGATTATTAAAATCTAAAGACCAGATGTTTTGGGGTTTATCAATTGTTCGAGCAGTATGTGGTAGTCTAATAGTTCGAGGTCAGTCTTGAGATCATTTATTTTAGATTAAATATAATTAAATTTATTTTTTATTTTAGCTATTTATCTGATTTTTATTGATAAACGTCTTGGAATTAGTCCTGTTTTGGCAACAACCGATGAATCATGGACATTTATATGTCTTATCATCGGTTTTTTCATATTTGAAGAAGTAACATTAATCTATTTCGATCTACGATATCGAACATTTTCCAAAGAATTACATGCTCATCATCTAATTTCTTTTATTGGTTACTTTTTAACGGCATTATTGGGTGTTAATCATTATGTTGCTATATCCCTATTTCTTCTTGAAGCAAGTACACCATTTTCATGCGTTTGTTGGTGTTTATTAAAATTAAAACTTGAACATACTTTCATTTGGAAAGCTAATCAATGGATATTAATTTATATATTTCATGTACGAACATTGATTGAATTATGGTGTTGGTATATTTGCTATCAAAATTGGACACCTATGAAACAATATTCTCATTTGGTATATATAGTGAGTCTCTTTGTAGGTCTAACTTCCTCGACATTTTGGTTAACACCTTATTGGACATATAAAAAAACCAAACAATTCTTCAATCCAGTGGATTGGAACGCAGAATCAAAACGAACGAAGAAAAATGTCGCATGAAACTTATGAACCATATTTTTTACTGTTCTCTCGTAATTTAGTTTTCTTTTTAAAATAATAAATAAACATAATCATCGATTCAGTCACGTACTTTTGCACTCTCATGCTCAAAAATAACCGTTAATTGAAAGTTTATTCTATCTATTGTTTAAGTGCATTATTAATGGCCATGACTACCATGTAAATTGATATTAATTGACAATTCGTATTTCATTATTTTCTATTTTTATCACTCGTTCATAAGATCAACTGAAATGTCAGCAGATATTGACCGTGCTCGGTATTTATTAAGCGTAGCAGATATGCTATATAAAACTGTTGGTTCGATGATTATTATTATCAGTACAATTGGTAATCTATTAAATTGTTTTGTTTTTTCATGTATTCCAGCGTTAAATAAACATCCAAATGCATTATTTATTATAGCAGCATCCGTTGGAAGTTTGATTTTTATAGATATTGGTTTAATTCCACCCGTACTAAAAGTATTTACTGGAATTACTCTATCAAATCTATCGTTATTTTGGTGTAAAACAAGTACTTGGGCGACTTATTCAGCTGGTTGTTTTAGTTTAATGTGTAGTTGTTTTGCTGCTTTGGGTCAATTTTTAATAACATTATCAAGAATACAATGGCAACGATTAATTACACGTATTCGTGCTCGATTAATGATTATTTTGACAGCAATTAGTTGGCTTTTAATATTTCTACCATTATCAATCTATTATAATATTTCGTTAAAATCAACTTGTACAGCTTCTCAATTATTTATAATCGTTTACAGTACTTATTGGATGATGATTGGTTATTATCTATTACCAATTCTAATAATTTTCGTATTATTTTTTTTAACTTGGTATAATTTAAGACAATTATTAAGACGTCGTCGAAGTTTAGAAGGTGTGGTCACACGTATGATGCTTATACAAATGAGTATTTTATTGATGAGTGGAATACCAGCAGGAATCTATTATTGTTATATGATAATAACACAATATTATGCAAAATCATTATTACGAATTGTATACGAAGTTCTTATTCTACTTGTTCTTAATTTTTTTACTTTGTTTACGAATGGTCTTAGCTTTTGGGTGTTTCTGTTTGCATCGAAAACATTTCGAAAACATCTTAAAGATTATTTTTTTCAATGGAAATTATGTCAAAATCGAGTTCAACACATCTTTCCACCAACAACAACTGTACATGTACATTAAAATCTAATCTTTTAAAGAAAATTAAAAAAAACAAGAATTTTATGACATTGAAACGTACCTTGAAAGTTTAACTGATAAAACCGAATAGAGATAATAATGAAAATAATTATTTTTCTTCATAGTATGCTTGTTCGATACTGCTTACAGTTTAAATATGGATTAAGTAATGGAACATTTTCAAATGCAAATATATATTCTGTTGGTTATAATGCTCGGCCACAATCAGTTGCTATTGGTGATATAAATAATGATGATATGTTGGATATAGTTGTAGTAAATTATGGTACTGATTACGTTGAAATTTTGTTGCAGACTTGTTAGTTTTGTCAATGAAAAGAAATGTTACAGAAAAGCTTCAACGATAGAATTTGAAATAATTTTTTATCACTCTTGTAGAACACATTTTGTTCTCTTCGTGCATATTCATCAGATTCAAGGACAGAACGCAAAAGAAAGTAATTTTCTGCTTTCCTCTTTTTACACGTGCACATTCACATTCATTTCCTAATAAACATTGAAATCAAACCGTCGGTGCATTTTTTAAGGTTATTTCTGTATTTATAATGCTTGCAATTCCTATTAGTTCAAATTCAATTCAAATACCTCTGATTGAAAGTAAAATAAATAAGTTTATTTTTAATTATTTGAAAGATATTTAATAAAATTACTATTTATATATAGCTGGTTGTTGTACACGGGAATTTGACTCGACATATCCCAAAGCACTTGTTGGAATAATTAGACCAAGTGAATTCGAAGAATCAATTGCAAATATTAACAAAAAGATTTCATCAGCACCTCGAATTATTTGTACTTTACTTATGTTCGTATGTTTATTAGGTGGTTTCATCATGTTTATTGTTGGTGCAACGCAAGCGTCTCATCGAAAAGTACTCGCATTTACATTAGTCGGTGTTGGACTTGGACTCTTTTTCTTTGGTGCTTGTAGTATTTTATGGGGATTTTGTATTTTGAAGAAAACATTAGGATATCGCTTGCAGTCAGTTGTTGCAAAAGAATCAAAAAAATATTCTAATAGATTGCCAGTGTCATGCAATTGGCGATTGGAATCTAAAACTGTAGTTCGAGGACGTGGAAGAGCTGCTGGCATGGACGTTACTCTTCATGTAAATCATACCTCGTTTATATTATTGAAAAACTGTATCATTTTTTTTTATTAATTTAATTTCAGATAATTATTGATATTAATCCACCAAATTATTGAAGAAACAATTTAGCAGTTCTTTCGTACAAAAAATATAATAAATAAAAACAGACAGACATAAATTTCATATTTCATCGATTGTAAGCAGGGTCATATTAAAAAAAATCGTTTATTTGTCTGTTTGAAATGAGGTCAAAAGAACATCGTTTTTAATAACTGCTAATAGTGGGACCTTGGGTAGTCGAGGCCGAAGAGTTTAAATTGATAGGTAGATATTCGAAATTTTCGGTTGACTATTTTCACTAAGAACTGGGTATTTCGAGAAACTAGTGATTTTTCATAAAGCTTGATTTCTTCGTAATGCTTTTCCAATTGCTTGTATAACTGTGTCTTCGATTCGATTATATTGGAGATCGAGCGTGGTAAGTGTTTGAGATAAATAGAATAAATGGCTCATCAAATTGAAAGAACTAAATATTTATCTCACCTGATTTGTTTCTAAGGCTTGGTGAATTGCTTGTGCGCCTGCATCTCCGACTTCATTGCATGAGAGATCGAGTGTGGTGAGTGCCTGCGATAGATACAAGATATGACTGATCAAATTGAAGAAACTAAATATTATCTCACTTGATTCGTTTGTAATGCTTTACCAATTGCTTGTGCGCCTGCGTCTTCGATTACATTGTATGAGAGATCGAGTGTGGTGAGTGTCTGAGATAGATAGAAAAGATGACTGGTCAAAATGAAAAAAACTAAATATGTATCTCACTTGATTTGTTTCTAAGGCTTGACCAATTGCTCGTGCACCTGCATCTCCGATCTGATTCTTTGAGAGGTTGAGTATGTTGAGTGTCTGAGATAAACAGAAAAGATGACTGATCGACATGAAGAAAATAAATATTTATCTAACTTGATTTCTTTGTAATGCTTGACCAATTGTTTGTGCACCTGCATCTCCGATTTGATTATTGTAGAGGCTGAGTGTGATGAGTGTCTGAGATAGATAGAAAAGATGACTGGTCAAAATGAAAAAAACTAAATATATATCTCACTTGATTTGTTTCTAAGGCTTGACCAATTGCTCGTGCACCTACATATCCGATTTGATTATTCCAGAGGTTGAGTGTGGTGAGTCTCTATTCACGATAGAGAGTGTATTTACTGCGAGAAATGGTGATAGTAAAGTTTACTTGGAATCGTTGATAAGAATTGAGAATAGCATTTAGTCGTTGATTGATATTGCTTGCGAACATGAATAAGTCTTTTTCATTGAATTGATCGAATATGTGATAGATTATGTCGATGGGAAGTACATGAAGTGATAAAGACATGTTTATTCGAATCTGAAATAATATTTGTTGTAAAAAGTAAGAAGAGTGTTATATTCGATAGTAGTGATCTCGAGATTTCATCAATTGAAATGATAGAGGAAAATGTATGAAATATGTTACCGATTTTGGTCACTCTTATATATGTAAACATGTGATGAATGATGAAATAGTAGGAAGAAAAGAAGAAGAATCATTGAAGCATATAGTATAGACGAGCAGTGAAACATCTATAGTATGGTTATTTTTTTGAGGGTGATGTCACTTTTCAATATAATTATTTAGTGATAGAAATAGTAGGGATGAGAAACAATGAATTAAAATTTTTGGAAAGACATAAACTAATGCTACATTATTTTCCAATATTTTTAATTTGTTTATATCGTCCATTATTTTATGTTGGTGCTGCCCTACTGTATAAATGTCAACCAAATCATAACGAATATTTCTATATATGTAGTGGACCATATTATTCATTAGATTTAACAATTGGTTTGATTGATTGGATTAGAAATGGTATATCTATGGAAATGACAATATTATTTGTTAATATTATAGTAATTGTGCGTCATTTAATCCAGCGTCGTGCAATGAAGCATTCAATTTTAACAAATGATAAAAGAAGACAATGGGTAAATCTTGTATTTTATTTAAAATCTGACTTTTTTTTTTCTTTCTTTTGTATAAAATTAAATAGCGTCGATCAGTTAAATTATTATTTATTGCAATGATTTACATATTTGCATTTTATTCTTACCAAACATCAAACAAAAGTTGATTTGTTTTCATCGAATAAGACCAACATAAAAATTTTAATTTTAAAATATCAGAATAGAAGTGACATCTGGAATGAAGAAACAGAAAATAGGTTAATGGCCGTACTTCGATAAGACGAGCAAACGACATATGAAAATGTCTGACTCAAGTTGTGAGTTGTTGTTTCCGTCCGTTTATCCAAAATATGTGTACAATTTCGCTTTTGGTGCTAATATGTTTCCAAGAGTGTTAACTGGTCGACGAAAAATTCAACCAGTCGAATCTATTCCAGGCGTATTGGAAGGATGGCAATTAACTTTTGATTTACGTGGTATTCCAGCACTTGAACCGTGTTTTGGAAATATCAAAGAAAATCCTCAATCAGAAGTACACGGAGTGTTGCATAAGATGACAGGAATAGAATTCAAACATTTATTGGCAACTGAAGGAGGGAGTGGAGTCGATCCTAATGGATATATTCCACGTCAAGTGATTGTGCATGCTTATGACGGTCGATTGATCGAAGCGTATGCTTTGGTAGTTCGTCAGACAAGTTCAAGTATTGTTACTCAACATGCACTGCCAAGTGCTCGGTATATGTCGTTGTTACGCAAGGGTGCAATACATCATCGTATTCATCCATTATACATTGAATATCTACAATCACTTCCCTCTATTGAACGTCGTAAACCGATTATGATATTAGTTGTCATTGAAATTCTTCTACTAGCAGGCTTATTTGCACCATTTTGGATTCCCGGTGTCATTTATTATGTTTGTACGAATCAAAAGCCACGTGCTCGAGCATTCCTTTTTACATTGATTGGTGTTAATCTTTGGCGTATCTATCGTTGGTTTGGTGGTAGTGAAGCTATTCAACCTTACTATTCTGCACCATTTCCTCTTGGAAGTACAGATTTCAAAGAAAATACAGAAACATTTCGTGTTCAAGTACAAACTGATGAACAAAATCTAGAGAATTCATTTTCGACAATCAAACAACAAAAGAACAAATAAAATTTCGCCAGTCCATTCATAAATTGATTTTTGTATGAGAGAATAAGACGATAGAAAAAAAAAATAGTAGTCCGAGTGATATTTCATTTTAGTGATCAACAGTTGATGGATGAAAAGTGATGAGAGGAGCAGAACGTCGTCGTTGAGAAAGTGCATTATGCTGATGATCAAGAGTCATCTGTCGTTGTTTTTGTATACGAAGAAATAATTCATACCATTTTGGTGGTAAAAATCCAATAATTTCTTGATAGAATGAGTGTTTTTCTCTATCAGTCGATGTTTGTGAACTACCACTAGGTTGTAAATGAGATAATTCAGCAAGTACAGTTGAATCTTGTTCTTGACATACATCGAGAAGATCATTAACAAGTGCATCGACTTTTTCTTGACTATCAACAGTTAATAAATTGTAATCATGTTTATCAAATACATCGAGATTATATTCTGTAGCAAATGTTTTCAAACATAATAGTTTACGATGTGATTCTGTATCAATATTTAATGTATTATTGTGATTTTCATCATTCGCTAATTCAATGTCATTATTGGTTGTTTTCCAACGTTTAACAAGTGATTGTGCTAAACGATTTCGATGAAACATTGATGTTGATTCGGTATCATTTTCATGAACAGTTTTATTATAATCACGTGCAACTTTAACATCATAATGAAAGAAATTTGCTATATCTTTATTTGTTTGATGTAATGGAACAACTTCTTTTATACGTAATATAAATAATCCCATGATGATAATGCATAATATATTCACTATGGTTAATAATAAACTGCAACTTCCAAGAATAGCAGCTTCTCTTTCGAGATGACATGTATAAAATGGTTCGTAATCATTATTGATATATTTATGTGTACAATTGAGAGATGTAGATTGATTTGATGAAAGAGAAGATGTCGCAGCAACATTAGAAAATATAACACCGAGTAATGAATAAGCAAAAAGAAGTCCACAATTGACAGCTGGTGGAAGTAGTGATGCTAGAAAATGATTATCATATACGCGTATGTATATCAAGTAATCAAAACAAACCTGAAATGGCAACGCCAACAAGTGAACCTATTCAAAAAAAGTATACATCAATCAAGAACTTTTCTAAATGAAATTGTTTTTTTTACCAGTATTTCCTCCAAGTACTGAAAGTGCAACACCAGCTCCACTAGGCAAAGCAATTAATACACCAACCCAAAGTCGTTTAACATCGCCACGTGATTTCATTTCAGCCGTTGGAAAACTTGTTGAACTTCCCCATCTCGTTTCTGTAAACGTTGTCAATAATCTATTTAAGAAAAAAAAACAACAGCGTATTTCGAAATCTATTCATATGGAAAATTGCTAACCCAATGATAAATCCACAAATAGTACAAATAATTAAACCAATAAATTCATTTCGAAGACCTTGTTTCCATAATGAATGATCACGAACCGAGAGACCAAATACAATGCCCAGTATTGGATTCATCAACGGACTAACAAGCATGCTTGCAACAAGAATAACAGTGGAGTTTTCTAGGAGACCACAAGCAGCTAACATGGATGCCAAACATATGAGAAGAACAAAATCAAATGAAAGTGTCGTTGCTGCTCGAATACTAGCAACTACTTGATGAACCATGAGTCGAGCTCGAATACTTCGTTTAAAACTTGATTCACTGAAATGTTTACGAATTTTACTTGTTACATTGATATCATTTGTTTCAATTTCATTATTCATTGATAATGTTTGTCCTTCTCCTTCAAGAATAAGAGTTGTTGGTAGAACAAAAATTTTCGTATTATTCGATTGTCCAATACCAAGTTTCATTAAATCCTGTAGAATACGATCACTAACAACACCAAATTCAGCATAAAATGTAACTTGATAGGTTTTTTTATCTGCAGTTACCATCCATACTGCTTCGGTATTGTTCATTTTAACAAGATAATCTGTTAATAATGCACATAGAGATTTCTTTGATCGTTCATGTCGTTTTTCAATTATGGATGAAATCGATGGTAAGTCAGTTGAAGATGTTTTCACAGGTAATGGATTAATTAATGGCTTAGAAGGACAATTCACAAAACATAGAATAGAATACGTTCAGATGTATACTTACTGCTAAAATCAACGATTTAACTCCATTTGATGGTTTTGGAGTAAAAGAATTTTCATCAATAAAATCATTCGGTAATTGAATTATGAACAGGGCACAATCATTTGCCATATTTCAGGTACTATAGAACAATGGAGAAAGCAATATTTATATACTCGTATGTTCTCGAGGTAGATATAGATATAGGATATCGAGAGAGAACAAAAGAAGTTGAAAATATTTATTGAAATATGAGAATTATCTGATTTGTCCGTGAACATTCATTTAGTGGATAATTATTTGTTGAAACTCGAGATTGATGTGCCAACATTTAATGAATATCATCTGTCTTTTCTTTTATTCAATAGTCAATGGATATGAGTCTGATGAAACGAGATCGAAACCTCCACCATGAAAAATCGGAAGCAAATCTGTTATGTCCGAATCTTTAATACGCGTTATTCGTAATGTTTGTTTTTGTTGAAAATTTTTGCCATCGAACGTAAATTGCTTCGGCGTCCATGTAAAGCAATCAATACATTGAGTTGCATTCCAGTGAATATAAACCGTATCATTTCCATTGATTAGATGCGGTGGACTATGAAGCCAAACTTGAATTGTTACTGTTTGATGTAAATATATTTTTATCGATTGAGGATTATATAGAACTCCGAGATCATTATCTCGACAAGTGTCAAACCAATTTTGTGATATCGTATTAAAATATTTATCATCTGGTTTTCCTATTGATTTAATTAGAAAATTTGTTGTTTCTCGAACGAATTTGGCTTGTTCACGACGAATTTCAATAAATCGAAGAGGAATATCGGTATTCTTTTTAAAATATATTTCTTGACATGGATACATCTCGTTCGTATTCAGTTGACAATTTTCAATTGAATACCAATAATCTTCATTTGGAATCGAGCTATTTGAATGTATCATTTCATAATTATAATTCATATAATTCTTTATTTTATATGAACTTCCATTGGCCCAATGCACTGGAAAAGAATTCGATACATCGCCACCATATTTCCAATATGTTCCAAAGACACAAGAAGAATCGCTTGAAGAAAGATTAAGTAGTTGAACGTAGTATTTCGATTGTGGCGAATCTGCTGGTGCATATGGAAAATGTTTTAAAACATAAGCAATTGTTGTTAATGAAGGTGTTATAGGAAATGTAGTGTAAGCTCGTTGATTAATTTCATCGACTGCCACTAATATATCATCCGTATTCAGTGAAAATACGATCTGAGGTGGAAAATATGGTTGAGCACTTTGCACACTATAATAGTGCAGCACTAATAACATTAAATTCAAGTATATTTTCATTTTTTTTTCTTCAAATATTTGAAATAGATTGATTACTCAATACACATTTTATATATCTCATATCAGGACCGATTTTCTCACATAGCATAGTAACATCTGTGTCAATCGTTTTATTTTGTAGATTTATTTCTTGATTGAATTGAATAGGACGAAAATGAAAGGGATTATCGTTAATCCTTTTATTCTTTTACGATTGACTATAATATTTATACAACATTCTTCACTAAGATGATCGAACGATATCATCTGAACTATCTAATTGTATTGTTTATCGGATTGGATCGTTTACTGAACAAAACGAGTTCAAGTGAAATTAATCAGAAGACATCAAAAAGCAATAATATTCAAGTCGATTTTATTGTCATTGGTGGTGGTACAGCAGGATGCATTGTTGCAGCACGATTAGCTGAATATGGTTATGAAACACTTCTATTATCTAGTGGCATGAATGAAACATTGAATCCAATTCTACGTGAAAAAGCTTCATTTAGTAAAATGTTCGAACTGTTTCATTTAAAACATTATCTTCCTGCCGAACCTTCATTCAATTTAAATAATCGAACCCTAGATATTCATGTATGGAATACACTAGGAGGTAGTAGTATTAATAGTGGAGGAATTCAACGAATGACGAGTAATGATTGGAATTATTTTGTTGATGCTACGAATGATTCTTCATACGATCATAATCAAATGGCTCAATATTATCAAATGGCAGAAAATTTTACATCGAATCGACCTGAATTAATTCGCAAACATCATGGTACACGAGGTCCTCTTAAGATTACTCATATGTATAATGATGAAATTGCTAATCACTGGAAAAATATAGCTAAAGAATTGAATGAACCATTCACTGATGAATTTTCTAATGAAATTGATTATGGTTTTTCTTTTGAAGCAACTAGTTTTAGTAATGGTATTCGAAGTTGGAGTGCTGATGCTTATCTACGACCAGCATTAGCAAAATATCCTAATTTAAAAGTAATTACTGGTGCTACAGTTATCAAATTGGATGTCGATGAAATAACTAAACAAATTCAAAATGTTCTATTCGTTTCTAAAAATGGTCTATTTATGGCTAATGCACGAAATGAATATATATTATCTGCAGGAGCATTCTACAGTCCTCATTTATTGATGCTATCCGGTATTGGTGATCCGGAAATATTAAGCAAACATGATATTCCAATAAAACATTCATTAAAACATGTAGGAAAGAATCTAAATGATAATGGTGGAATTAATATGATTTATAAAACAGAAAATATTTCTTTTCATGAAACAATTCCAGTTGCATTAATTAATACTCAACATTCGACGAATCATACAAATTCAAATGCATTTCTTATTTTCAAAATGAATAATCAAACAAACACTCTATCTGTATTCACAGTAAATGCATCACCAACATCAACAATTGGTTCAATATCATTATATAATGCAAATCCATTAGTTCCACCAAGAATTCAACTTGATTATTTAACCAATAGAAATGATTTAGAGACAATTGTCAGTAGTATTCGATATGTACGAAGAATTTTAATGACAGAAACGTTTAGAAAATCGTATGGAAAGCTAATTGAAATTTCACCAGGCATAAATGAAACTGATCTATATAAATTTGTCAGAAATAATTTACGGCCAACACCACATTTTATGGGCACATGCTCAATGGGCAGAAATGCACAAACTTCAGTTGTCAACAATAAATTTCAAGTACATGGTATAAAAAATCTACGTATTGTCGATGCATCGATCTTTCCTGCAAATTTAACGTCGAAAACGGGACCTTTTTTTACAATTCATGCTCTCGCTGAAAAAGCTGCACATCTCTTGCAAAACAATACATAAAGTTCTTGAGCGAGAAAAAGAGAGAAATTTTTTTTCAGCAATTCTTTTCATTCTTTCAATGACTTAGTACGTAAATAATAAAACCAAATAAATTCTAACACTTTCCCGATCGAAAACGATTCTACATGAGTTCGATTATAGTTCTGTTCCAAGTCTCGATACATTGGACTCATCCTTCATATATAATTCGAAATATTCTGTACTATCACCCTCAAATATGTTCTTGTTCCTGCTATGCAAATATTATGATTATATTAATCCTACCTGAATACTACAACCAATAGACATTATACCTATCTATGATGCAAAGTGTTCTCAAAACACATCGTATTTAAAATATTTAAGGTTTTGAAATAAGATCTTCTGCAAACTAAGTAGAAATTTATGTCAATAATAGAATTTATGATGAAGTGTGTATAATAAATAGTCTTTAGTATTATTTATTTGAATTTAGTTTGATAAAGAGAAAAGAAAAGAAATTTTGCTTACGCATACCTAGAAAGCACTTTTTTCGTATAAATACCTTTTAAAAATAAAGTTTTTTTTATTCATTCTTTATCAAGTAGAAATATCACATCATGCTTTCGTGGCTTATACGATATCTTAATGTGTTTCTGTTGATACTTCTAATAAATAAATGTAATGGAGACAATGTAACCTTTGTGCCGGAACCGATTTATATAACACTTGCTGATCTTCCAGCACCATATAATACATCATCGGCTGAAAAAGATGCTCATGTTATACCTGTACCAGACAACCCTCAGCTATATGTGCCCGAAGGATTCGTAGTAAAATTGTTTACAGATGAATTAAGATCACCACGTTGGCCAATTTATACACCTTCAGGAGATATTATTATTAGTGAATCCCGTATCAATCGAATTTCTTGTCTTATTGATAACAATAATGATGGTTATCCTGATGAACGTGTTACATTTGCTGATGAATCCAATGGATTAAATTATCCATTTGGTATGGCTTTTGTAGATGGATACTTCTATGTTGGAAATCGAGGTGATACTCGACGATATTCATGGACATCCGGTAATCGATTTATTAATGGTACAGGTGAAATTGTTATGACTTATCCTCCTAATGGACATGTATCACGAACCGTACTTATATCGCCTGACAATCGTCAATTATATGTTACTGTTGGTTCAGGATCAAATGTTGACGAAGAACCAGCACCACGTGCTTCTGTTCTACGAGCAAATCTCGATGGTACTAATAATATTACATTTACTTCTGGTGTACGAAATCCTGTTGGATTAGCTTTTCATCCTATCACCAATGATCTTTATGCAAGTGTTCAAGAACGCGACGAACTCGGTGATGATCTCGTACCTGATTATTTTACTCGTATTAATGAAGGTGAATTCTATGGATGGCCATATGCTTATCTAAGTCCGCGATTCATTGAACCGCGACAATGCACTGAGAATGGTACTAGTAAACGGCCAGATTTAGTAGCACAAACACGTACACCCGACGTACTCTTTCAAGCTCATTCAGCTGTTCTTGACATGCGATTTTACACAGGCACACAATTTCCAGATAAATATCATAACGGAGCATTTGCTGCTTTACGTGGCTCGTGGAATCGTGATCAAGGTACTGGCTATAAGATTGTATTTATTCCATTCGATCATGTTACACATCGACCAAGAGGTTTTTATGAAGATTTTGTTTATGGATTTCTTACAAAGCCTGAAGGTCCTGATACATTTGCTCGTCCTGTTGGATTACTTGTTTTAAAAGATGGAAGTTTATTATTTACGGAAGATGGTAACAATCGTACATACATCGTACAATACACTGCAAGTGGAAAATCGAGCAGTACAAAATTAATATCTATCGGTACATTTTCATTCATTTTATATCTTTTAAATTTGATTGTTAACTATAACTGAGTGTGTCATTTGCTATTTTTATTCATTCGAAAAAAAAACAGAAATTAATTAGTAAACAATCGAGGATTAAATTCGAAAGCAGCCCATATATCAAATGATTGTTTGAGTGATGTATTAGTACCTGCTTGCCATTTATGCCAAGGATAAACAACAGTACCATCCGGGCGTAAAACTGGTTTATTCTGTGCATCCATGTCCCAAAGAGGACCATGTTCAGAGAATGATGGTACTGGTAATTGTTGAAATGCTGAATCAGACGTTTTGAGTGGATCGTATTGTTGTGTTGAACTATTGAGATAATGCATTCCACCTTTTCCACTGCCATTGATAAGACAAGCATGAACTTCGCAGAATGTATCCTTAGCATGATTGTGTACGCCAGCATTGACATTTAGACCAGCAGCCCATAATTGTACATAACAAAAATGATCGTTACTATCAGCAAATTTGATATCGAAACCTTTCAAATTATAGAATTCAACGTCTTTAAATTGTGGATCAGGTTGATATTGATAATAGGGAACAAATTGAAATGTAAGTTGACGTAATTCTTCAGAATAATATTCTGGTAATGAATTTTGAACGATCACTTTATCAATGTTCTCAATTGGAGATAAATTATGTAAACGATCGTATATTTTATGTACGAAAATGATTGCACCTTCTCTTCCAGCTTGAATTTGATTGTTATCACTATGTATTTCAAGTGAACAAACGCTTCTTGCTCTGCAAAGAGCTGTTCGTGATTGATATGTTCGTGTTGTTGCATCAATCCATGTCAAATCTCCCCAAAGAACTTTTATATACGTATAACTATCGATTTGTCGTGAATGAAATGGTGGAAGAATTTCTAACGATAGAGTAATACCATTGACTGTAAGAAATGGTAAGATTTCTTGTGCTACAACTTGGTTTGGTCGTGGAATTTTAAATTGAAGTTGATTATTTTGTTTTGTAACTTGAAATCGATTTTGATGTCTCGTATTATTTCGATTGTAGAAAATGTTAATCGAAGGATTATGTGATACATAATAATCAGGAACAGCATAGCTGATAGTAGCAAAATCAAGAAGACCATCACTATCAAAATCACCAAGAGTAATTCTGGCTGCTGAATCATTGCTTACTTTCCATTTATAAAATAGACCACGAGAAACATCAATTAATTTATAATAATAAACGCCTTCGTTCGGAGATGGTCCACGAAGTGCAACTAAAAATTCATCATCTCCATCATTATCGAAATCCGCGCAAACAATATGATGAATAGGACCTTCGCGTTGTTTGTTAACGTATCCATAAACATCGAGAACGTATCGTTTCCATTGAATTTGTGTGAAATGATTGTCAATGGATTTCATGTAAACGGCAACTGTATTCCCATGAAATGGTTCAGCAGTTGCAATGTAAGAAAAATTATCATATCTTATTTTTCCAACGCCAAGGGAGCCACTTCCGTAAAAGGCTGTCTGTTGTTGTTGTGGCTCACCGTTTCCAATATTTTGTATAATCCATTGGTTTTTTGATCGATCGAAATAGAGCCAAGTGATACCTTCAAGTGATGCAATAAGAAGACTATCTAATTGACCTTTTTTAATAAGTTCTGCATCGTGTATTACGTGAAAATAATCTTCATTAATTATTTTCTCCGGCCAATCAGTTGCATTATGAACATTTTCAGGTTGTTGAAATAAAATAACAGGTACAGCTGAAACTAAATCATTTGGTTGACTAACAATTGGCAAACCAATAATTTCCCAACGTTGTGTTTGAGTAAAATGACCAATTTTAAGTCTATGCATCGCCGTTGATTTACCAACATAGTGTTTTTTCCACGTTTGTTGATTGGCATTCAGTCCTGGATTTTCTAACCATACAATTTTTCCTCCATCGGGATCACAATCTAGCATAGTTCGACCATATTCAAAGCAGATCACAACATCTTGAAATCCATCTCCATTAACATCTGCTTGATCCATAGCTACAGGAGAGTCAAGTATTTCTATGGTATTTGCTGTAGTTGTGTTTGTTGTTTGATAAAGATTGATATGTCCTTCAGTAAGTCCATAGCCGATTAATTGTGTGTTTGTTGTCTGTTGATTATTTAATCGAATTGCTTCGATCCAATATCCATCTCCCAGATTTTGTGCAATTGATTGTTTTTCAAAAATTGGACTTGAAAATTGGCCAATAACAGTTTGTTTTACTAAGAAAAGCTGAACTATGACAAGAATCAGAATCGATTCACGATAAAAGTTCATTGTTAAATTACTCCGAAAAGTATACTGAGAATGAATATTAAGCTGCGTATTTATACATGTTCGCTTTTGTTTTCACTTGGTTGAGTTTACCTTGACAATCGATTAATGCGTCATTAAAAATGTTTTGACAATAGAAGAAGGTGTACAGCCCACATCGTATGCCTCCACATCTAAACCTCTATTTGACAGTCAACCCACGGAAAAAAATTGACGCCAAACCATCTTATACCGCGACATCATCATAAAACCGCTGATAACCGCGGTCTTTCTCACGGCAGTCACCAAAAAGAATAGAGAGAGCACACATCATCCTACACATCCATCGATTATTTATCGTTGTATTAGAGAACAAGATCATACACAATTTTATGAATAATAAATTCAATACATTCTAAAAATTTGATGCAACTATGTCGCTAGCATGAAGTTTTGAATTTTTTAAAATTTATTAATACATTAATAACGTTTCATATTTTTGTTATCATATAACCTTTTCATTAGATTTGTTGATAAGAAAAAAGAAAGTATGAATAACGAAAACGATGATGTCGATTGTGATCTTCGTCGATGTCAAAATATGATGTTAGAAGCTTATGCAAATTTACCATCGTTTGATCCTTGGTCAGTAGATGATCTTCGACGAGTTACTGCTATTGTTCGTGCACCATGGACTGAAGGTGGACCGGTAATGAAACGAACTGAAGAAAAATACGTTGGTGATTATTCAACACGAATTCGTTTTTATTATCCAACTGATGAACAAAAAATTCTTCCAGCATTGATCTATATTCACGGAGGTGGATGGACTATTTT
>Ga0209930_1002243_pt1 | contig 23958 bp, 21 predicted proteins | sample ThiBiot_500_biof_2_FD_183948 | JGI IMG/M metagenome (GOLD analysis project Ga0209930, IMG submission 183948) | Wastewater bioreactor microbial communities from Cape Town, South Africa - Thiocy_cont_500_biof (SPAdes) | ecosystem: Engineered > Bioreactor > Thiocyanate-remediating >... | reverse complement strand
ATTTTTTATTGAGAACAAGAATTTCTGATTGTTCGTCATCGCTCGATTTCGATGACGCACTTTGTGTGGTCGAATGAGGCGTTGGTTTATCTTCGAGATCTTCTTGAATTGATTCGACATCGATTTCAGTGACTTTGGCTGGTGTCGATGGCGAACGACTGTCTTCCGAGAAGTCTTCGTCATAATCACGAACAATTGAACTTGCTTTAGGCGATTTTTTACTTGGTGTACTCGTTCGCGACGAGGAAGAAGAGGAAGAAGAGGAAGGATCTTTTGATTGTAACGGTGGGGGAATAATTGTGTTGAATTTTAAAATAGATCTAAGCGTAAAATAAATGAATTGAGGACGTTTTTGAAAGTATTTCTCGTACTTTTCATTATCGGTGCTCGGTCGGCGACTATCATCAGGTTCAGTTTCGGATGATCCTCCGATGTCCGTTGCGATTGAAATCGATTGAGCATCATGTTGAGTGTCTCGTTCATCGCGTGGGGTTTCTAATGGTTTGATTTCCGGTTTTTTCGGTTGAGGCAATTCATCATCGTCATCATCGTCGAAGAAATCTCGTTCTTTTTCCTTAATTATCTCGCTTTTTGAGTGTGATGCCGTGGAAACTGCTGGTAATTCCTCAGCAATGCTCGATTCATGTTGTTTCGTGGGAGTTGAACTGCCGCTACTACTACTACTACTACTACTACTGCTGTTTGTTGTTTTTATTGGTGATATTCGTGCTGGTGCTGTTTTCTCTTTTCGCTGCATGTTATCGATTTGTTTATTGTAATTCTGAAGAGAGAGGAAGAAAAAAAAACAAGAATATTTGATTCGAAATATGCCTTAGGATTACTTCGAGTTGTTTTTTCAATTCGTTTTCTTGTCGTCGTAGATCATCGCGTGTTTTTCGTTGTTTTAACTTATCGAATTCGGCTTTTTTTGTTTTCAATTGCGTATGATATGTATTAATACGTCGTTCGAGTTCACTAACATCAGTTGTAATTGTTTCTTAAATATAAAAATAAGCTCAAATTCCTATTCGAACCAATCAAATTTTACCTGATTTAGGCTGTTGAATCGGCGAGGATGTCGATGATGCTGAATCTGTGTCTTTTTCAAATCTAAAGAGAGGGATTAGAAGACCGGATTTCGAAAATCCAGGGAATCATACGTCTCAGTGTAGATTTCACTGGTATCTTTGATTGGCTTTCGTTGAACGGTACTACTTGTCGAACTCGACGAACGATTTGAAACAGGAATATCTTCATTGATACTCGAATCATTGTCTGATTTCGAGGATTTTCTTGGACTTTGAACAGGTGTTTTTTGGTCATCGAACATATCCGTGGCTTAAATCAAATTCAATGAAAATTCGTAGATCAAAGTAAAACAAAGAAATACCTCGTTTAACAAGCACACGAATTTTCTTTTCGACATCGTGTAAACGTTTTTCATACGCTTTCAATTCGGCATCGTTATGATATTTCTGTCGAAAGCGTTTTTCCCGTGCAGTTAAAATCCTAAAAATTATATTTGAATTTTCCTTTTTGATTTTCTTCATTATTAACTAACACCAAAGAATTATTCGCATCGCCCACCTGCTGTACTTTTCTCTCTCTCTCTCTTTTTCTCTCGCTCTCTTTCTGCTTCACTCGCATATATAAAAAGAGAAAAAAAAACGATGAAATTCTTCATTCATTTAAAACCAAACAAAACCATGCTATCGATAACTCAATATTTCCTGCTTGTTGTCTACTGTTCATGTCTTATTCAAGCTCGATTTTTCCATCGACCATTGATACTCGATGATGAATTCATGGCCATGCTAGAAACAAATGCATACGACGAACCAAACAATTCACCAGTCTACAATCCTCTTATCAACAAAGATTACGACGATGGAAATCGAGCGATAAAAAAGAAGATTCATTCAAATTTAAATCTGCCACGATATCTACGAAGTCTCTATCGATGAGTGAAACAATGAACCTTTTTTTGGAAGCAATTTCCTGCACAAATGTCGTAATTGAGATTGGTTTCTAAAATTTGTGTATGTCACATCTTCTAATCGAATAAATATCATCGGACATAGTTACAATTTTGCTAGTTTTCATTTAATAAATTGTACTCTCTCTGTTGTTTTAAAATGTTCTCTTACGTTTCAGATGACGATGTAGATGATTGAGTGTCAGAATGTCGTTTTCGATGTGACGATGATGAAGAGGATATTGTCGACGAAGATGATCTATTGTAAAAGAAAAAGAAGTTATGTTTAATTAACACGACATAATCAGAAGAACAAAGAAATGTACTTTCGATTTGATTGTTGAGAAGGAATGTCATTTGTTGGTTTCTAGAATATCGCAAAAGAGGAAATAAAAAAAAAAACTAATGAAATAGTTTTTACATTTTTTAGTATTTGAGCTAATGAAACGACTTCTTGTTGTGCAAGTGCGACAGACCGCAAACGTTCCATGTTCTCAATTTGTTTCATTGATGCTTCGACACCATCAAGTAAGTGTAGTTCGGCATTTAATTGTCTTTCGAGCGCATCTGGTGAATAACGACGTTCGTCGAACACTCGACGTGATGAACTCGGTACAGGCGATCGTGTCTTAGCTCGACCATTGTCCGGCGAAATGCGCGGGGGAGGAGGTGGTGAGATCGAACGACGACGTTGTGGAGCCACAGGCGGAGGAGGAGTTGTTGACGATGATGATGATGTTGTTGTAACCGTAGTTGTACTTTCTGTGTCTAGGCAAAAATTTAATTTGTTTAAAAACATTCGGCATTCAATTTACCAGATGTGCGAGATTTGGCTGTTTGAAGTTTCTCTGATGCTGATCTTTGCTTGATGGGAGTCGAGGTACGTGAGCTCGGTATGTTTTCGTAATCATCGGAATAGGTGCGTGGTGAACTGGATTTTTGAACGCGTGGTTCGGGCGTTTTAACTTTAGCTTTGGGTTGTTCAATGACAGGTGGCGAGATGATATTGATTCCATTTCGTTGAAATTGTCGTAGGAGAGTTGAGCCAATTGTAAATTTATCATCTGACAAAGGCATTTCGAGACTAAGTGCTGGTTTATCGAAAGTATCAATTGAATACGAAGTGATTTTCGTTGGTTTACGTGTTGACTATTATCAAAGCAAAAATTTTATTTCGAAATGAATTTACTAGAACATCTACTCGTTTATTAAAATCATGAGTTTGTCGTTGTGGTTCATCATGAATCCATTGAAGAGATTTTCTCACTGTATAACCACGATAGGCTGACTGAATTTTGGTTGCAGCTCGATCCCGTTTGACGCGTTGTTCTAACATTGGATCGCGTAGATTACCAACACCTGGCAACTGTTCATTTTCGTATTCACTTGCTTGATTTCGATTGAGATTAGTCAAACGTCCCGATGGACGAAGGAGTTTCGAAGGCGTTTTCACTTCAGGTTCTCGTCGATGTTCATTTTTAATAACAAATGGAATCGGCGAGCGTAGATTACCATCGTCAAGTTTAAGATTCGACTGAGACGATGGAATAAGATCAAACGGTTGTGTGCCATCTAGAAGAACACGAATATCTTTTTGTATTCTTTTGAAAAAAAAGCTCGAAGAACTACCAGGCCGAAGAAATTTGAATTTTGTTTCGATATTCCCACAATCTCGAGTGAGATTCATCGCCCAACGAAGAATATTCTGTTGACGTTGTTCCGTACCCGAAGGTAAATGTGAGATTGTTTGTTTTATTCTGAAACAATGAATGTCAAGAAACAAAATATTGACCTATGGAGAGTAGATTTACTCGGGCGGTTGAATTTCGACAACTGATTCGGATGAACTCGATGATTCCGATGAGGATCGTTCTCGTTCGATCAGCTCTTCGAATGGAGTTGTTAGATGAATTTCAGTCGGTGGTTGGTGAACGATTCTCGGTCCTAAGATTTCAATAAGTCGTTCACGTGTTTGTTCAATTGGATCTTTGGCTGTTAATTGCGTTTGATTGATTTTCTTGACTAATGTAGGTGCTAATGGTTGTTGAGCAACTTTTTTAATTTGTTCATTGAGTTGTTTGAGTTTTTCTTTTCGTTGTTTTTCCTGTTCGAGTCGTTGTTGTTTTTCATTGAGAAGAAGTTTTTCTTGTTCTTGACGTTTTTCTTGAATGTATTTTCGAATTTTTTCTTTTTCTTCTTCGGTTTTTTCGGCTAAAAATTAAAAAAAAACAAAAAAATCAATCGAGCTAAATGTCAAAAACGAACGTTTTTTAGGTGGCACAGGTTCAGCTGGCTTTGATTGACCTAAAAGATCGATATTTATATTTGAATAAAACGAAAGGCACGAACGAACTTCTTGCACGTTTTGGCCGTTCGGTTTTCGGCTTTTTAGCAGCTGGCAGTGGTTCGATGGACGGTGCTCGTTTTTCTTCGATTTTCGCTATTTTTTTCGCAGGTATTTCAGTCGGAGGTTTTTTTACAACAGGAGTTTTCAAAACAACAGGATAATGTTTCCACGAATCAGGAGTTATTAAATCTGTTCAAACAGTTTTTTGTCGATCAACAACAAAAAGAATTGAGATTTACTTTTGTTTGGCACGGACGCTGACGGTACATGTGCAGGTTCATGTCGTCGAACATTTTTCAATCGTTGTACGTCAGTTGAGGGCGTTGGAATATTGAGTTTGGTTTCGTTTTTTAACGGAACTACATTCGTACTTCGACTTTTGATCGATGAATGATTCTCTTTCGGAGTTATTTTTGTGATTTTACGTGTATTCGGTTGATGAAATGGTTGATGATGCAGATTATTCGTTAGAATAATATCATGTTCATTGTGTAACATTCGCGAATTGGCGGAATGTCGAAGTGGTACTTCGAATTCTTGAGATCCGAACATCTCCTATCGATTTGAAATAACGGTCTGACAACACATTCAATTTGATCTTTTGGTTAAAAGCGACATTCTTTGTCCTGTTGAATAATCGATGATTCGTCGGTTAACGACCATCATTCGCATGGAAACTAGGCGATGCACTCTACGGATTCAGTAGATTTTCTCTATCGATTGAATCCGTATTTTCTTTTAGAAATTAATTTCATCAGAGAAAAAGTCAAAGACAAATACGAAATGAACATTTTTTTGCGTTAAAAAAAGTTGAGTAAGATGGCGCTGATTTTGACCAATGTTGTTCTTTGGCTTAAAAAGAAAACGATAACGATGCATTTCTCAATCACATCATGTCTGATGAAGCTGCTGCTCCTAAACGTCCGTTTGGTTTATCGTTTCCGAGTAAACCAAAATCGAAAACTACAACGACAACAGCAACAACGTTCAATTCATTGAGTAAAAGTTGTCTAGCAGCTGCTGCTTTTGCTGCCGAAGATGACGACGATATGGACACGAGTACCAATTCAACAACGAAACCGCCCACATCTCGGTTTGCTTTCAATGCCAAAGCTCAACGTGATATCGAACAAGCACTCGAAGAAGATCCGAATATTTACGAATACGACGAAGTCTACGAACAAGTTAGTTCGACTGTTCAACAAGAACAAAAACGTGAAGAAAAAAAACGTTTAGAACGAGAAACGGACACATATCGAAAGCCGAAATACGTCGCTGGTTTACTAGAAAAAAATAAAGAACGTGAAAAGGAATTTGAACGTGTACTAGAACGTAAAATACAACGTGAACGAGAATTAGAAGGCGATTTGTATGCTGACAAGGAAGTTTTCGTCACACCATCGTATAAAGCTAAACTAGCCGAACGACAAGCTGATTTAGAACGAGAGAAACTCGAAGAAAAACGTGAAGCTATGCTCAATGTTCTACATCAAGACAACATGGATGCATTCTATCGATTTCAATTCAAACTTCGAACAGGTTCGTTGAACCGAAAAAAACAATAAAAAATTTTCGTAATTCTTATGAAATTTATCGTTTAGGCGATGCAACAATTTTAGAAGAAAGTGAAAAAATGAAAAAACCAACTGAATTGTCAACTGCTCGTCAAATTCGTTCTCGAACAACGAATGATGACGAAGATGATGAACAAACGGATATGTATTCTCGTGCTCGTGAGGAACACGCACGTGCTGTTGAACGTGAACAACGTGATGAAATCAAAGACGAGCCTATTGTCGAAGAAACATCGAAGATAGTTTCGAAACCAGTCAAAACTCGACGAATCAATGATGAAAGTACGCAAGTTTACGACGACGAACAGATCGAAATGGGCGTCGGTATGAATTCGAGGAAGAAGAAGAAAGAAGCAGCAGCAGCAACTGAAAAGAAGAAATCTGAAACAATCGATAGTAAAGAAAATGATTTCGATGTTGCAATGCCATTAGCCAGTGAAAAGAAACGACAAGCTCAAGAGACAAGAATCGAACGTATTCGACGGCTGTGCGAAAAACGAACGATCGGAGAAGTACTTGAAGCTGCTCAACAAGCCTATTTCGAACGACAACAAAAGAGACAGTTGTACAAAGATTATCTTGAACGAGCGGAATAGAAGAAAATGTATTTTTTTTTGTTGTAAAATAAAGAATGAAAACGGATTCTCAATGGTTAGTTTTCGCCGGGATAGCTCAGTTGGGAGAGCGTCAGACTGAAGATCTGAAGGTCCCTGGTTCGATCCCGGGTCACGGCACGTTTCTTTTTTCTTTCCTTCGCCTCAAACAAGATACGTTCGACATGTTCGGTAGTAGATGCTATGCTTGTTTGATCTTGTATTATTGTTAATTCAACTTCGTTTCTTTTTCTCTGTTGCTTTTCGTCTTTTTTCAATGTTTGTTGTTGTTGTTGTCGGACTTCTCGATGACGAAAATTGAAAGGAGAAAGGCAGAGAAACGAGAAAAAAAAACTCATTTTATTTCAAGAGAATTAATCGCATCGAAACAAAAAAAACTAACATTGATTCTTCTTCTTTTTTTTTGTCGTCGTTAATTTCCATGTCAGGTCAGTAAACAGCTTCATTTAATTGAATTCTAGCACGAAAAAACTACTGATTTTCTCAGGTCCAAGTTTCTGTGACCTCTGCGAATTTAATCACGGGAGATGTTTCAATACGACTTGTATTTGTGACAAAGGTTTTGTGGGTCCTGTTTGCCAAGGTATGAAAATTGTTTGATGAGCGCATTATTTCGATGTTATCTATTTAAAAGATCCTGTTGCCACAACTGTACAAACTGCCATTTCACAAATCTATGTTGCTTCGATCATAGCGAGTGCATTCGGTGGTGCATTGTTTACTTTAATCGTTGGTTTAATTATATATCTTGTTTGGAAACGTCGATCAAAGAATAAATCCTACACACTTCCACCGACAACACCAACTACTCCATCATCATCATCATCGTCCTCTGAACCTGTTGTCGCACCTGCTTTGTACACTCTTTCAACATCGTATCGACCTTTCAGTCTGGCATCGAATAGAACAGAGAGCTATCATTTATACGATGAATTACATTAGAGAACAAACACGCGCATTTTTTTTTTATTATTCTTATTTTTATAAATAAATAAATAAATAAAAAGTAATGGAGATTGTATATCGAGAATTAAATCAATTAGATAATGATACCGATCGTTTACAAATGATTTCAATATTAAAATCACATTTAACTCAAATTGAAATGAATTTCGAACGATTATTTCGTTGTTTTAACGATGAATTCTATCGTTTCAAAGCAATCGAACAGTTACTTCCATTCGTAAGTCGTTTTTCTTTGACAATTACTTCGAATCCATTCGAATAGATTGCAAACGATCTGATTCCTGAGAATCTTTTCGATTTATTTGAAAATACTCGATTTCATTTACACTTAACTGAATTATTAAAAAATACTGAGTATATAAATAAATGATGCCCTATAAAACGAACGTTTTTTTCCTTTTGCACTTAAGATTATTAAAACGACAACGACGTCAATCTCCGCCTCTGACTCGCCAATCATCAATGTCATTTCAAATCGAATGTCAACATCCATCGATATCAACTCAAACGACTCTCGATCAATCGAGAAATTGTATTGATGGCAGTGGTGATACAAGCTCGGATTTGATCTAAGACGATCATTCAAATGATCATAATCTTCTTATTTTAAAAAAAAACCCTTTGTACAGAATTAATATATGAAAAGAAAAGACACACATACAGAAACTGATAATTATACATAAGGTCATCATCATATAAAAACATATAGATATTTATGTATACGCATATAAAACAAAAAGAGATTTCTATTCTATGGCTGAAAATTGCCATCCGTACTGTCATCATCCGATTCGATCATAACTTTTCGTCGTTTATTTGAATTCGTTGATTTTTTCTTGGCTTTCGGTGTTAATGATGCTGCTGGTAATAATTCCGAGAGTGTTGGTATTTGTTCATCAGCATCCGTATCGAATGCAAGTAGATACCGTTTAAAATCTTGATAATCTTTGAAGATTTGTTTACGTTTTTGTGTTCCATCGAGATGTTGATTCGGTTGAATTGTGTCTAAGACAATTTTCGGTTCGAATTTAACGTTCATTTTTCTTGTCATGATTGGTCGATCAGTGATTTTACTACTTTCCGTATGATCATATTCGGTTATTTTCGTGTCATTTAAACCGTAGACATCTTTCAAATAAGATTTTAATAATAGGAGAAGCATAGTCGATTTCGATTGACGTAAACATTGATTGAGTTCATCGAGATTAGCATCAGTGAGATGAAGAAATTTATCTTCGAATTTATTTGTTTCGATTGTATCATCGTCGTCGACAAAATCGAGATATTGTTTTAATAGATCTCGAACTTGTTGTAATTGTGTTGAACCACTAACACTCACAGTCAGATCGATTTGTTCGATTAAATACAACGGTTCATCTTGAACTTGATAGGGAAAATACGCGAGATTATCAGCAACGAATAGTTGTTCTTCGAGTGTAATCGATGTGTTTGTTGTTGTATCATTATCGAACATTTTCAATAATTGAGATATTAAACCACGACGATAGACACGTGACGAACGAATTAATGAATAGAGAAAATGATTGACTGAACAGAATGGTGATTGTTGATTGTTGGTATTCGCTGGTGTAATTGCAACTTTAGTCATACCACGAATGATTTCAGTTGCTGAGCCAGCAAATAATTTTCGTAGTTGATAACTCATTTTCAATCCATGCATGACTTTGGTTTGAATGATACCTGGATTTGTTTTATCTAAATCTTGAAGATTTTGTTCAGCACTTTGCTGAATATTTGTATCACGATCGGTTGTCATTGCAATGAGATAGGGTATGAATTGTATAGGATGAACGAGACCTTGTTCTAGAATACAAGTTACAACTTTTCGAACACATAAACGAATGTTTTCATCGTCGCTCAAATAAGTATCTAAGACAACACGAAGATAACATTGAGCAATTGAACTCGCCATTTCCGAGTGAACATCAGTTGTATCTTTGAGATTGACGCCTGTTGGCCCGTTGGCATCGTTGCTATTGTCATCTTCGATTTGAGTTGCAGGCGTTTGAAGATAATCGACATCTTGCTCGGCCATACGACGAATACAATCACGAAAGTATTCTTCGAGATTCGTTAGAACTTGACAACGTAATTGTGCAACGGCTGGCCGACGATCGAGAAGATAATTGTGATATAACTGTCGAACAGTATCACGAACGAGATATTGCCCGTAACGTTGAAGAAAAAAACCGAGTGCAACAAGAGATTTTAGTTTAACAACTGATTCATGTCGACGAACAAAGAAAATAAATAATTGAAAAAGATCGTCGACCGAAAATTCCAATTGACTGAATTCACTTTTTTCAATATCGAAATATTTACATAAAACCCCGAGAATATAAATCGAACGTGCTAATTGTGCACTACCTTTGAATTCTTCTTGTGGTTTTTCTAAGATCTTCTGTTGACATTGAATAACAATCGAATGATAACGAACGAATACATCTTTGACTAATTGAGTATTCTTCGATAGCCGTATAACAGCCGATAGACAGGCAATACTCGAATGTATTACCATTTGTCCACTGACCAGTAACAGTTTGGTTAAACTACCTTCTAACGAATAGATTATACTCGACGATGCTGATTTCATTAATGGTACAGCAAATTCAAGAATTTTGGCTACATATTGTACGATAATATTGTCATTATATGACGTGCATTTAATATTTAAATATTCGACAATAGTCGATACATGTGGTAGAACATGTTCAGGTTTGGCTTTGCCTAAAGCGTAAAGTGCAATGAATATGGCAACCATTTTATTCGATGATAATTGATCATTAGCTGATTCGACTTTTAAAATTGATTCGACAAGTTCATTGATGATATCTTGTATAGCTTTGAGAACATCTTTTCGTTGTTCGCGAACCTTTTTCTTATCATCATTCGATTGTTTATCATTGGTTTGAAGAAATTCTTTGACGAGATTTTCTAACCATGTATAATTCTGTTTTTGTGCATCGATAAGAACATCGATTATTGTTTGTACACGTTGTCGAACGTCTTGTTGTGTTCGTGTTGGTGAAAACCATAATTGTTGAAATGTTTCTAAGACTAATTTTCTTATCGATTCTTCATCATGAATACGTCGTAGAAGTCGTGAGCAAATATCAGGTATTCGTGAAAAACTCGGTTGAGTTAAACAAACATCACGAAAGATTTTAACAACCCGTTTTCGTACGCTTACACCTGTATCAATACTTCGTTCGCAAAGAACATCATAATATTGTAGAATTAATTCTTGTTTTTGAACGATATATCGTCCAATAAGATCGATAGCTGCTTCACGTACGCTGATACTCTTATCGGTTAGACCGACTTGCACACATGATTTAATATCATTTCGTACGAGAACAGTTGGATCGGCTTCGACAACCGTACATAAACATTTCATAGCTTTACTTCGTATGTTTGTTCCAGCTTCGGATTGAAAGATTGCAGCGAGTTGTTTTAAATAAACATCGAATGTTTTCAAAAATGGTCGATTCGATGTTAAATAACGCATTAATAGACAAATATCATCGTATTCAATATCCAATGTATATCGTTGTTGTTTTCGAGCTGTTTCAGGTAGTGAAAGCATTTTTAAAATTGTTAATTTTTCGTTTTTCTTCAATTCAATTTCATCTTCAACTGATATCGATGGTTTCGAATTCGTGTTCATCGATTCATCGACATCATCATCATTAACTAATTCATTTTGATTTGGTCTCATTTGTCTTGTTAGCGTTTGAGTTAACCGTTCGATTGTAAGATTAACATCACGTAACCATTGACCAATATGAAACATTTTCGCATAATAATTCGTTTGATCGCTGAGACTTAATTCATTTAAATAGATAACTAAACTACGATGGTAACGCAATGGATCAGTTTTGTAAACATCGATTTGATCTTCATCGAGTTCAATACTTGTCAATGTTTTCTGTGTGATTTCATCGAGTTTATCTTGATTTTCTTTTGAATTCAATGTATCATTATCAATTGTATCTTTACGTAGTTGAGCTGCAACTGAACCGAGATAATCCAATGACTGCAAACGAGTATTTATCGGCAATGAACTATTGGAAAAATTCGTCATTAAAATTCTCGAGAGTAGAGTAAGGAGAATTTCCGATGCCGGCCATTCAGGTCGATTGGCTGTTACTAAAAGATCGGCGAGAAAATTTTCGAACACAATTCGATAATCATCTTCGCCTTGTTTCGTTCCACATGACCGAAAGAATAATGTTAAAAATTTAAATGCTAAATTTTGTGCAAGTGAATACGTATTCAATAGATGAACTTCATTGGTTGTGTCGACAATTGTCGATGTATTTGTCAGTGTAACAGGCGCATGAATCAAATGCATAATCAATGCTGTAAACATTTGTATCGAGTCGCCTGATGGCAAACGATAGCATCGAAGACTTTTCTTGCTCGTTGGCAATCGAGCTATCGATAAAAGTAGGTCCTGTAGAATCGAATCTCGATGATGTTCATACCGAGAAAAGATCTCAGTTAAAATTCGCAATGAATGCGCTTGTAAATCGACGATATTTTCAACATAAATACAACTAACTGTAAATGATGATATTGCAAGAATGATCGTATCTGGATATTTGCCTAATGGAATAAGATCTGTAATGCCTTGGAATAACGAAACGATCTTATTGTAAAGTATTTGCACTTGTTTACATTTTGTTCCGGTGACTTTCGAACGTTTTTGTTTGGTTAATGTTGGATCTTTCGAATGATTATCATTTCGATACAATGGATCGTATTCAGGAAAGATTGTTTTCGATAGTTGAGCTTTGACAAACAGAGATGTATGTTCAATAACATGTTCAATAAGAATTTCCTTTGGCATGTGATCGGTCGTCATTATATTTAAACTGATTTCACACGCATTAGCACACATAATCAAACGTTCGAAAACGAGATCACGCCAGATCTTTTCTTCTTCTTCATCGGTTTGTTCATCGTTGATGTCATGTTTAAGTATAGGACTGATTTCAATGCCTTGTTTAATACGTAGAGAAAGAATTTCTAGTAAACGTTTCAATTTCATACGATCGACACGTGATAAATAAGTTGAAAGTTTTAATTTCTCCGAGAGATTTGCCATTTCATCGAGAGTTTGTTCCGATAGAAGAATATCGAGATAGTGATCATCAGGTGTTTGCTCGAGTTGTTCATGATGACGTTCGTAATCATCATTGAATATGTCGAGTAACTGAATAAATCGTTGATAGGACGTATTCTCCAATGGATCAGCATCGATATCCAAAGCTTTTCGTGCTAAACGATCTCGAGTTTTCTTATTCAATGCGCTCATAACATCGATCGAGTTGTTCGTAAGAGATGTATCGTTGATTCGACGAATCCGTTTTTTCAATGGTTGATTTTCATCGTCGTTATCTAAATCATTGGCATCATCGTCTGTGTTATTATTATCGTTTTCATTGTCGTCGTCGTCGTCGTCATCTTCAGTTGAAAGACTTCGAACGCGTTTTTTCTTTGGCGATGTTGTATTGCTGTTTGTTGCACGACGTTGACGAAGCGATCGTTCGCCAGTTGTACTATCGAGATTGTAACCGTCTTGAAGAAGTTCTTTGATGAGATCGGGCGTGAAATCGGCTGGCAAATGATCGAGCTGTTGAGAAACTGGAGGTTTTAATGGACGTTGTTGTTGTTGATGTTGTTTCGATGGAGATGCGTTTTTTAATTCATCCTGATGAAGTTTATTTAAATTGATACGTATTTTCTCAATCGGCTGTTGTTTCGTCATCGATTCTTGGGATGGTAATGGACTATCAGTCTAGACAAGAAATATATATATATATATCTCGATATGTTTCTAACGGTTTGTCGAATTGATTTAAAATTTAAAAGCGAAAAGAAACACGTTACTTGTTTGGGAGGATAGTTCGATGATTTTTGTGGTGAAACTTGTTGATAATTCGATGACGACGATGGTGTCGATGATGACGAGCCGATTGGTGATGAAATCGTCGGATCTTTGGGTAGTGGTGGTACGACAGCTGTAGGTCGTGTTGGACGATGAGTTGCCAGTGGAGATGTTTGAGAATACGGCATCGATTGATTATCAATTGAGGAGGGATTTGGTGGTGCCGTTGTTGGCGGCATAAATGTTCGTTGACCGTAAGCTAAATGTTCGTTTGTTGAAAGAGAATTTCGATTTGAATGAGCAACTTACGAGATGCAGATGCTGCTGATGCTGTTGTTGTTGTTGTTGTTGTTGGATTGTATCCTGTATTGTTAGGACTTGTCTGTTGAGGGAAAGGATGATTTGGATATTGAGGATATGGATTGCTTGTTGGAGATCTAGAAGGAAGAAAAACTTCGAAATACATCTTTAAGAAATGAATATGCTTACGGAAATGGCCGTGAGAATGATGATGGTGGATAACAAGCTATGAGATAATAAAAGGCAAAACATAGATTGAAATATAAATAATTTTGAATATTTACTATTAAAAACATTTGAATTATATTGTGTTACTGTTTGAAGAAGTGGCGGTAATGCATGTATAGACGTTGGTGTTGAATCTGACGGTTGCCGGAGTGTTCTGAAAGGCAAAAAACTAGAGATAAATTCGATTCGATTCCAGTGAATTTACATTGAATTCGCTGAACTAGCAACAATCGATAATTTATGTGCAAGTTGTTGTGCTAATGAGCCGTCTCGGCAATTGAGTAACATCGATGTGTAATCGGCTGTACTACTATCGACAATACGTTCCATGCCTGGATTTGCTAATGATAGGACAGGTAATTCTCTGACAACTGAATAAAAAACGAAAACAATTAGCGAACTCAAAAACGAAATCAGCACAAACCATCATTGAGTGGAGCTGAAGTAATTAAATTAACCGGTGGAATATCCATCGTGATTTTTGTATGTGTTTGTCTCTTTTTTAATATTAAATAGACTAGAAAAATATTAAATGATTGACAATTGGTTGATTATACAAGAAGACAGGATGAGAACGAAGAAACGTTAGTTGTTGTTTATTGTTATTGTTCTTTCTTTGGCCGCTCGCTTGCTTTTTTTTCTGTTCACGTCAAAATCAGGAGCCAATAGAAAACAGAGACAATGCCCGACGATTGACAACGAGCGACATCGTCTCCACTGGCAAGAACGAGAATAATCATTGATCGACAAAGAGCTCCTTTCTATTATTATTAATTTATATTTTATTTAAAAGAAGAACAAAAAAGAGACAAATCTAAACTGATGATTCAAGATCATTTCGACTAAGAGATAATTGTTGTGGACGACGAGGAAGTTGATAGATAACTACAGATGTTGTACGTTGACTTGTAGTCACAACGGGACCGCCAGTTGCTCGAAGATCAGAGTAATCGTGCGAGCGCGTCGTAACCTAAATAAATTTTTCAATTAGTTTCATCATTCAATTAAATTATTGAGTCAAGCATTGCTCTTTCTCTATCTCTTATTGTGCGTACCTCAGATTCATTTTGAATTCGTTGTGCAAGTCTAAGTGGATGTGGATTCAATTTTTAGAACAACATCGAGAGACAAATGATTACTACCTTCGTTTATGACGATTATCAACGAGAAAGAATTTCGATGGCGGATATAATGGTGGTTTGTTTTTACTATTTGAATAAGCCTTTTCAACAGAATTAATACTACTTAAATAATTAAGTGACGACGCTGCCAATGAAGGCAATATCACCGACGGTTGTTGTGGCGTATGGCGTGTCGATCGAAGAAAACCATTGCGCAATGGAACTGCCGGTAGATTATTCGCATGTTGAACGTCAACGGATATTTTCGAAGTCGATGGAATCGACGGTGTTGTACTCATGTTGATATGTTCGGTTAGATCATATGTTGATCGATTAGCTCGATCTCGCGCAATACCATTATTTGCATCGATTGAACCGAAACTGAAATCTCCAGTAGTAATAGATGCTCGTTCGTCTTCAATTGGTTGTGGAACGGAAAATGGCGGAGGAATTGGCTGAACATCGATACGCGGATCGAGAATGTAACCTTTTTGTTTTCGGTATTGATCGATGTAGTTTCGTGTTTGAGAGAAGAATTTGAATTTAGTCGTATTTTCTGTCATTGCAGTGTAGTATTTCGGTGAGAATACACGAGGATTTTTAGTATTTCGAAAGTTTTTCAATGGACGTAGGAGTTCATTGCCGTCGGATCTCAATCGACTGATTGACACATCAGGCCACGGGCCAATTCGATCGATGGTCGCGTAAAACGTTCGAGAATTGACGGACAGCGATCGTCGACGTACCGGCTGAGCACGATCAATCGACATCGATGAATTATTCGTATGCATCGGCTGCGAACCATGATGAACACGTGGCGGTTGCAGAGTTTGCGCGCCGAGAAGCGACGGTCGTTGATCATTACAACGAAGAAGATCACGTTTGAGAATTTTCTGACTTTTAGTTATCGAAGTTGATTTTAAACATGGCGCATGCAAATCTAAATGAACAGTTCCAATACCTAAATCGACTTTTTTTGTTGAAAGTTCCGACGGATTGAAAATTGCACCGGCTGATGAAGTTGATGAACGTCGTCGTTGAGAGTGTTTCGATGCAATCGAACGTTTATTCAATTTGTGCTTCATCACATAAGCATCCGTATGTATTATGTGTGTGAAGCAAAAAAAATTGTGCACTTGATAAAATCCTCAAACAGCTTTTCATCGGCTGCTTTTTCTTCTTCTTTTTTTCTTAGCTAAAGGGAGGAGCAAGCAGAGAAAGGCTTTGCTTTGCCAACAGTTGTTGTTCTTTTTATTTAAAATAGAAAAAGAGCGAAAGAGAGAGAGAGAGAGAAAAGCAAAGCCGATTATGTCGAACATGCAAAGAGAAATTTCTACAACGAAACGTTTTTTTTTTATTCTGATGAAAAAAAAAGTTTATCGTTTAATTTATTTGTACATATATGGTTTCGATTGATAGATGTTTGCAAAAAAGGAATTTTTTTTTTCATCGAATAGATTCGACTGACATCTGCGTGAGATTTTGACAGAGAGAGAGAGAGGTTGTTGCCGATTGTTGTTCTTAGTTAATAATTGAAAATGGCGAATAGATTTTTGTTAGATTTGTTTTTATTTCGGAGTGGATAATTATCATCATGCCGAAAAAGGGCAAAGGAAAAAAAGGTGGAAAAGGAAAAAAGGGAAAGAAGAGGTTTGTACAGTATTTCGTATTGTCTCATTCGAATTGCTTTGTTTAGTAAAAAAACTCAAGAAAAAGAAGAAGCTGCTATCAAAGATGGCATTCACAATTCGAATTTATGGGAAGCCCGGTTGAATGTCATGGAATTGTCTCGAAAACACTATCGGTTCGATAGATCGATTTTTTTTGTTTATTTATTCATTTGAATTCTTCGTCTTCAGAGACATCGCCGGTTCATTAGCAAACGACAATGAAAATATGCGCGATCATATGCGTCAAACAGAACACGATACGATCGATGTCGTGACATTTCTCAAGAAGCAAGACGTCGATAAAGATGCTGAAGTAAATTATTAATCGATTTTTGTTCAAAAAATCAAATCAAATCAAATCAATTTTAGATCGATCGTTTACAACAAATAGTAAAAATGATGAAAACTAATCATCGAAAAAATAAAGATGATTTAGTAAGATTATTCGATGATTTGTTTGACGAAAGGAACGAAGATTTTTATTTGATTTTAGATTGCTGAATTTACTCGAGATAAACGTCAATTAGATGATAAATTATCTCGAAAAGAAAGTGAATTGGAAATCGTTCGTCATGAGCTTAATCAAGTCAAAGAATTTCGAAAGAAAAAAGCACAAATGCAAAAAGAACTCGAAGAAGTAACTTGACTTGTCCATTGACTTCTCTCTTGTTATGCATTAAAATCTAGATAAAAGAAGCTATTGTTTGCAATGAACGTGAACATAAGGAGACCCGTGATAAACTCGAACAGAAATTTTTCGAAGAAAAAATACGTCTTCAACAAGAATCGGACAAGAAAATCGAAGAGATCGCTTCTCGAGCACAAGCTGAAGCACTCAAGTAAAACGAAGAATTATTTATTAAAGTTTTCAAATTGTTTTCAGGAGTTTGGACGAAACAAGTCAAAATGTTTATCGAGAAAATGTTGAACTTATCGATACACTTCGTAGTCACAAACAAGAATTAGATGAATTTCAAAAATTGAAAGATTATCTAAGCAGATTGATCGCAACGACAAATAATGAAAAAGAACTCAATGAAATTTTAATCAAAGAAAAAGTCGAACAAATTCTCAAACAAAACAATCAAATCAAAGAATTCAAAGATAAAATTCAATTATTAGAAAATTCATTGACTCAATTTATCAATGAATTCGATCTCGAACGTAAAAATCTTCTTGATCAAGCTCGAATCGAACACGAATCATCTCGAGATGAGATCATTAAACTTCAACGAACATTGGAATTAAAAACAAAAGAAATGAATCAAATCAAAAAACTCGCCAAGATTATCATCGATCAACGAACTCAAGTCGAAACATTCTTTCTCGACGCTCTTCAACATGTCAAAAAACAAATCACAATGAATCGTTTACAGTACCGAAAAGATGCGTTCAATGCCTATCAAAATCGAATGCTCAGTGCTCATCAAGGACAAGGCGATTATCCGAGAATTCGAACGTTCAATGAAACATTTCACGGTTACAGTACGAATAGTGTTTTTCATGATCTCGAAGAAGCAACTAAATGGTGAATTTGTTCGAGTTTGACAAATTAAATATTGAATAATTGTATTCGTTTAGGACGAATTTGGGAGCAGAAATTGACATTGCGGAATTAACATGGGAACAAAAAGAACAAGTTTTACGAGCTTTATTTATTCGATTAAATTCAAGAATTTCAACAACAAATTCGTAAAAATATATAAAAACCAAATTTCGTTTTCTATTTACTTGTTTGTTTAGAAGTCCATTAACCAATACACCGCCTGGAAATTCAACAAATGCTTTCATAACTGAAAACAACAGTTCATCAGACTTTCGCAGTCCGGAGAATCCATCGACTGTACCGAAACTACCTCAAATAACTGCTCTTCCAACAAGTTCATAAATTGTTTTTCTTTTCTTTTCTTTTGTATAAACCAAATAAAAGCTTATATACGTACGTACACGCATATATTCTATTTTTCTTTGTATTCCTTGATTAAATTCGGTAAGATTCTTAACGATTGAAAATAATTATATCGTTTTGGCTTTCTGTAATCTTGTCCGTAACGTTCAATAATAAAACTCAATGGTACAATTTGAAAATCTTTGCCATGAACATTCACTTGAGTTAAATTGAAATCCGAGAAGCCCCAACGACATTTACCATAGATCATCTTATCACATAGATCATTGTAACTTGCAGCCCAATATTTAAATGAATATTTCGTTTCATTATAACGATAGACAAGAAATATATCAACGCTAATCTTAGCTTCGACACACGCAAATGTCCATTCTTTGCCATGTTTAATTTGTCCATAATGAGAAGTTAATTTTAATTGATATTTATTTTTAAGAAATAGTAAAAATTCTTTTTCAGTTAAATTTCTTGCTCGATAATCTTCATAGAAGATTGCCGTATCCATATCACTGCCGGTGAATTTTTTCGAACGCCAATAATTCAAAGCTGTGCCGTACGTAATAAACCAACGCAGTTTTAAGTCATCTAACGCATGGCCAAGACGAAACAAACATTTTTCATAGTCATCATGTGAACGTGGCCTTTGAGGGTGATCTATTTTCATTAATAAGTAAAGATATCCAACGAAAAAAACAAAACTAAACCCAATACATGGATATAACAGTTGCATTATGACAACTAATCGCTGACAGATGTAAATAGTCAAATATACTTTCGAAGTTTTATCTGTGTACCCTGATAACAATACGAAAGTTGAGACACATTTACATCTGTGAAATTTAATCTTGATGAGTATATAAAGTGTTTTATTCAAAACAAAGCAATAAATCTGAGATGATGATTTTAAGAAGAAGAAAAAGAAGGCGCATAATAAAAATGAAACAACGACAATAGTTCGTTGGCTAATTAACTGTTTTCTGTTGTTCCGTTCACATTGGCGATGGATAAACGTAATTTCATTTCATTCGTTAATTTCGGAATAAATTCTCGTGGAATCAAGAATGAGGCGAGATTAAATAAATCAATGAAGACTTTATATCGATCACTAGACATATTTTTAAACACGAGATTGATTTTCAATAATTTTCAATCGATTCATACCTGCAAGTTGAACGTAAATAACTGTAGCCTGCCGAACCGCCTGTTCCTTGTTTATTTCCGATTTGTCGTTGGACAAGTATCACATGATTATCTAAATTAAATATTTACAAAAAGACGAATGACAAATCAAAGTAAATTTGCAAACATCGCCATTTGGTAATTAGTGCATCGATATCCATCAGTAAAGATAAGATTTGATAAGGACCCTACGAACAAGAGAAAGGTCAAATCCGATCGTTCGATTTGTTTTTTTTTCGTACTTGAAATCTCGGTTGTTCTCGGTAGAGCATAATAATAAGTGCGCCATAGCAAGCACGATGACTCAATCTTCGTTCACCTCGAATGACCAATTGTTGATGGAATTTTTCGTCGATTAACGAACGAAATGTCTCGGCAGTTTTTTTAACATCATCGACAGCAGCTTTTTGAGCGGTTGGATTCGGTTCATCCTGAGAAAATCAAAGGATTTGTTGTTTTTGGAATATTCAGAAAATCGATTTACTTCAGCATTGGTTTGAAGATAGTTGAGATATTGAGCAACTGCTTGTTTGTATCCTTCGACGAAATTGAAATCTTCATCGTCGAGACCTGGTGTTCGTTCGAGCCATCGCTAAAAAAAACATTCAATATTCTCGAACGGTTTGTTTTTTCGTTTAAAAACAATTTTTTACTTCAATAAGTGCGAGTAAAGTTGGTTTTTCCAATGAATTCATCAATTCTTCTTGCTCATGTTCACTTGGAAACGCATTTTTATACGAAATTTGATTATAAAGAACACGAGATTTATCGGTTAAGCCCAATTTATTTTCAATTAAACGAAATTGTAAACTTTGAAAGCCACTTGCAGGCGATAAATAAGAACGAAATTCCATGAAATCTAACGGCGTCATCGTTTCGAGAATACTTATTTGATCGCAGAGAAGATGCCAGATTTGTGCACAACGTTGAAGACGATTTATTGACACGAACATATGTGTTTCATCGATTCTATCGTTACCGAATATTTCTCGAAGCGAATCAAGTTCCCAAATGATTTGTTTAAACCAAAGTTCGAATGCTATTTCGAAGGAAAATCTTTTTCGTTCTCAAAAACTAAAGATGATAATTGATTTTACTTTGATGAATTATCATGAATAAATGTTCGTCATGAACCGGCTTCTTATTTTGATCATGTTTCGAACTTAATAAAACTTGTGCATCAAGAATTTTACCCAATTGTAAATAATTCCCGTAGTTAACTAATTCATCACTTGACGGCAAACGTTTTAATTCAGGCTTAGCCAAGCCCGATCCTCCATAGCCAGCAAACGAGAGCATTTCAGCTAATGCATCGTTATTCACCGAACCGTTGATGGTTATTCTCGCTGATGGTTCATTCTCGGTTTCATTAAATCTTGCATAGGGACAAGCCATAGTAATTTTTTATTCTCTCGTCTATCTGAAGAATATTAACAAACTAATTTTACGTATACTTATAGGATGATGAAACGACGTCATTTAAATATACAAAGTGTGTATATACACATGACCTTGATACTACGAATTCGAAAAACAAAGTTTTTTTTATCCGTCCTGTTAGTTTGAATCCGTCAGTCAGTGTGAAATCAAATGTATATAAATATTGATTTTGCCCAATAGATATTCCTTTGCCTTGTGCGCATATTTCGTCTTTGGTCTTTTCTCTGTTTTTTTCTCACGAACACGTAGAACATTAGGCATTCGTGAGAATATGTTTAAACCATGCCACACCCTCATTTTATTATCGAGATAGAAGCTGATTTTCTTTTATTTATGTATGTATATCATAAAATAACAATTAAAAAGAGATTCGCACCGCAAAAAATGAATGAATGAATGAGTGAAGTTCGTGAAGAGCTAATAGTTTTTGATTTATTTCGTATCGATTGATTCCCAACCGGCATCATCATCAACGGTCCATTTATCATCATCAAAACTGATCAGATTTGCAGCTGGTTCTTCTTTCGGTTTCGAAGAAGTTGAAAGACTAGGAGCAGGTTTTGTTACTGGTGGCGGCGGCGGCGACGGTGATCGCCGTTGTTGTTGAGGTGGAGACCAATCATTCTAAGAAATAAAAGATTTTCTACGAAAAACGAGAGTAAAATGACGTTGTTACTTGTTCAGTATCATCGAAATTGTTTTCTAAACGTTGACTATCACGATTCGATGGAAACGATGTCTTGCCAGACCATAATGATTGCACATCGGACCATGTTTTCGTACCGAATTTGCCCATTGTTGACGCGATATTTGTCACACCTGATTGGACATTATTCAATAATGTTCCATCTTTGGCTTGTTCAGTTACTTTCGAACCGATTTCCGTTGCTTTATCAGCAGCTGTTTTAGAAAATTTAAACATCGAATCTTTGGCAACACCGGCCCATTTAGCTGCATTCACACTCATATTCGATAGAGACGCTGCCAGTAAATCCGGTGTTGCCGTTTGTTTCTGTGCTGACGCATCATAGTTCGTATTTCCAAAGCCCCAATATTTCGGATTACCACTGCCGAGTCCCGACGGAGCTTCTCGATCGTTGGTTTGACTTTCTTGAAACTCACCGAAATCATCATTCGACGATTTGTTTTCGGTAAATTTCGTCACATTTGCCGTTTGAATCGACCACGATCTGCCTTGAGCTTCCGTACTAATCTTATCTCGATAGAGTGCAGCTGCATGTGAATTATATTTTTGATATAAACTCATATTCGGATTGAAATCGGGCTGACTTGCAAAGAATTCGTTTGCCTGCCGGTTGCCTCCGGCTTTCATTTTCTCTAATTCAGAATCTTTCCATTTGTCCATGCTTATCGATCGAACAAATGAGATATGCACACCGAGACCACGATGTTTACCTGAACATTCTAAGCAAATAAAAATGCCTACAAGACAAGAATGCAAATCAATCGACGAAGTAAACTTGATTGATTACCGTAGGTAACGGAAACCCATTGAGGATTCAATGTTCCGCATTCGAAACAAACGTTATTATTATCTTTTAATTTCAGATCTTTTATAACCGATCGAGTACGTGGACTCGCCATGACAATCGAAAATAAATATCTAGAACAATTATATCTATTTATATATATTTTGTTTTTTTTTGTGAATCTCGTTTATTTCTCCGAGAGAAATTTCAGAGAATTGATCGACAACAAAAAAAAGAAAACATGAAATTTACATGAGACAAAAGAAAAAGACAGTTTTTAGTTTGCTTGTTTATTCATTGATTTGTTCTTTCGATTCCGAAGAAAGGTCAGGTTGATTCGAAGATTTCTTACTGCTACTTGATTTGTCCTTCGAACGACGATGATGACCGTGTTCGTCGTCGGCACTGTCACGTCGCGAGCGTTTCGATGATTTCTTATGATGCCCGTGACGTGACGACGAACTAGTTGTCGAATTGATCGTAGTCACTGATGGATCGTTGATTTCGGGCTGTTCGGATGTTTCGAGAGGATTTTGTGGAGATTCAGTCGATGATATTTGACTAGTGCCTGTTTTCGATGGCGAACGACGTGCCGAACGATGACTTCGAGATGAATCATCGTCGGGACGATGGTGACGAGAACTGTCTTCTCGGTGATGTCGTTTGCGCGAATAACGTTCGTATTTATCATCTCGATCTCGTGAAGATTTTCGATCGCTTCTTGGTCGTTCGTATTCGTGATCGCCACTACGATGACGTGAACGATAGGATGATGATGTACGATCTTTGGGCGACGAACGACGACGAGAAGATGAGTAATGTTCACGATCATCTCTGTATCGTTCTTTGTATCGATCGTCTTTCGATGTTTTATCGGCATCGTCGGGATTGGCAGCAGGACGTTTTTCTTCCGGCGTTGAACTACGTGATGAATGATCTTCGGGCGTCGGACTTCGACTAGATGTTGGCCGACCGTTGCCAGCATTTGCTGCAACAGCTACTTGTGGAGGAAAATGACCAGGAGGAAAACCGTGTACAGCAGGAACACCGGATTTGTCCCAGGGTTGTTGTGGATGACGAGGTATGAAATAAGGTTGTTGTGGCGGTCGTTCTCCGTGCATTCCACCGGCAGGACCGTGTGGAAAGAATGGTGGTCCACCGGACGCATGTGGATGACCGAATGGCGGTCGAAATGGCATGCCAGGAGGTGGCATCATCGGCATACGATGTGCGC
>Ga0209930_1002241_pt1 | contig 23970 bp, 14 predicted proteins | sample ThiBiot_500_biof_2_FD_183948 | JGI IMG/M metagenome (GOLD analysis project Ga0209930, IMG submission 183948) | Wastewater bioreactor microbial communities from Cape Town, South Africa - Thiocy_cont_500_biof (SPAdes) | ecosystem: Engineered > Bioreactor > Thiocyanate-remediating >... | reverse complement strand
TCTGAAGAGAATATAGTGATCTTTAATTGGAATCAAAAATAGATTTGCTAAATATGGTTGTTTTCGAGCGGTTCACAAAACTAGCAAGACTACAAGTTTGTGTATTGAAAGAACTTAATTTGATCGGAATTCACAAAATGATTTGATCTTATGAGTGTGTCTTTGACAAAAAATATTTCGATTAATTTTTAGAAAAAAGATGATATGCATATCCGTGTTTTCGAGACGTAGAATTGGAATAAAATGGTTGATTTCATTCGAAAGACGCTCATTTACTTCGTAAACCCCAAAAAGAAAACTTCCTGATTTTTCTACTGATTTTTGAAAAAAATTCTCCTGATAAATTCCTGATTTTTCGTAAAAAACTACTGATTTTTAAATTTTGGATTTGGCAACCCTGGTCCGATTTGAAAGTTGAACTCAATTGAAATTTCAACTTTCAACTTTCAATTTTCAATTTTCTACGTTCACAAAGAGACGCTCTCACCCTCTTCAATTGAAAGTTGAAATTTCAAATGAAGAATATAATTTCAATTGAATTCAATTTTCAAATTGGACATGTATGAAACTAGAAAATCAACTTCATGAAATTCAGTTCGCAATCGACTCCATATTTGATTACCTTAGAAGAAGCTATTAACATTCTCATAAAATAACAATTTCTCCTGATGTTATTTCGCATATTTATCACAAGTACAGGTGAAAAACTGTTTGTAGTGCTTCATGTTTAAGCAGAAAATACTTTTGTTTATTCTCCAGATTATCATACGTACATGGAAAGTCAAAGATAGGCAAGAACTAATGAAAACACAAAAATTACCGAAAAGAAGTTGTGTTTATGACAATTAGCGCCGTTTTTCGGAACATAAGGCGGAGCAACAACTTCTCCTGATGTTATTTCACAATCCATATCTGCACAATGACTTGATTTAGACACATAAAATGTACCATTATCAGTTTGTATATTCAAATCACCGTTAACTAATGCATTTTCAAATTTTCTGGCTGCCGCAGCTAATTGAGGATTGGTTGTGTTTTCTGATGGTACGAACGTGTCATTATTAATAGCATTCAAATCAGCAAGTAGAAATTCAATAATTATTTGTTGATGGCCACTGTTGCTACGCTGTGTTGAAAAGATCATAAAGTAGCCGTACACTCCAAAATCGATTTGAGGAAATTTCAAGATCATTTCATTAATTTTATCTATGATATTTGCTGCAATTGCATTTAGCTCTTCTTTGACAATTTCAGCAGGGTTCTTCCAAGTATCTTCAATAATATCTATTGTCAATTGTAATTGTTGGTAGTAGGCTTCAAGCTGATTGATTACAGGATCAATTTTACATGATTTAAATGTTTCATATGCGCCTTGTAATGAAGCTAAAGCAATCGATTTTGAAGCAATAAATGCTGACTTAATTGTCCAAAACACTCTTAACCAATCTAAGGCAGGTAAATCACACAATGAAGGTGCGCTCGAACTCGGGTTTAAATAGCAAGGAGTATGCGAAGCAAAAGCTTTGTCGCGAATCGTCGAGCAGTTTGCATTTTGAAAGGGTCGAATAAGTGGTACGAGCTCGACTTGTAAGCATTTCCGTACAGCATCAATCCAACGCTGACCATTAGAACTAAACTTATCTTTTCTATCCGTATAGAGATTGCAGAACTTTGTTGCGTATTCCAATGCATATCCGGCTGACGTGCCTTGGCATGGATATCTACGCTCGAGACAATCTATATACCAGTTGCAACTTGATCCATCTGGGCTAAAACAGTCTATTGGCAAACCGCTTGTGGTTGGACCACGTTGTGTAGTGGATATTATAGATGAATCGTTACAAGCACAAATGTCATTGACCGTACCCGAATTAATGTCATATAATTCTAACATACATTGGTAGTAGCAATAAGTTCGTGATCGATCCTCGCATTGGTGTTGATTTCCTGATTTTTGCCGGATATATGCGTCCGTAAGACAGGTTCCCCATTGATTTTTGTTGTAGCGAGCAATTTTAAAACAATCGATACCTCCTGGCGGACCTGTTCGACTATCGCACACCGTAACAACATTGTTTATAAGACAAAGAAAGCAAAGAATATGCAGAAAGTTTGACAATAAGAAGTGCATAATGCAAATATTTAAATGGTTACGCTCTAAATAGAAAATACGAAATCGTATTAAGAAACAGATCTCACGTCACATCTGTGTAGAGTGAATTGAAATCATAAATATTATATAACTCACTAGAAAACTATTCAAACGAACTACGTGTATACTACAGGCTCTTTAAATTCAGATACAAGTATAACGGAAAAGTACAAGTTTCGGATACATCCAGTTTGTTTGGTCATCTGGTGGTGAATTACATCATTTTTTTGCATCATTTGTGCCAGTTATATAAGTATCTCATAGAAAGGATAAATTATGATAAAAAGCGCGCTTTGAAAAGCATTACAATGAATTTTATCGTATTTTGTTCGTCTGGCTACAGGCTTAAGTTGACGAGAGCTAAACTCAAGAAGGAAAAAGCAGATTCTTTTGTATGCTAGGATCCGAGAAGATCTAAAGATCCAGAATCTGCTTTTCCCTCGTAGGCTAAACTCGTCTCAGTTCTTGGCAAATCTTCTGTGATACGCGAAGAAGTTGGTACATACTGATACCTTTTTTAATTTGGTCAAATGTTTCACTGATTCTTTGGAACTTTGAGCGATTGGAAGTGAATTGTGTGCGAAATGTCTCTTAGAAGTATTGATTATCCGTGTCACAAACTGTGTAACAACGTTTATCGCAAGCTAAATAATAATGACAATATAATTACTTTTTTTTATCAGATATTTATATCGTAAGAGTAAGAGTTGCCTATGCGAGTGCGTCAATATTGATTCACTTTGTTTATGAATGTGTATGTTGGAAGAAATTATTATCGCTCATCTTAGGAATTTGCTGGCCCTTTTCTGAAAGAAAACTCAGTAAGGATATTGAGCATGACGATTTTGTTCACAGAACTGATAGTTCAATTATACTTTGTTTTAAAGAAATGCACGCTACATTTATATGCTCAGGACATTTGTTGGTAAACTTATCTGATACCCAGGTGGAACAGTAGGGATCGGATCCTGTAGGAAGACACCGGAAATCAATGGAACATGGAAGCAGCTTTCCAACGGGAAAGTTTTCGGATTTTTTCCGTTGAATTCTACCTAGGTTCCTGCTGTTTCCGACTGGAAAATCCAGGAAATCATTGGAAATTTCTGGAAAAAAAACGAAAACTTTCCTGTTGGAAAGCTGCTTCCATGTTTTAGTATTTTCCGACAGTTTCCTGTCTGTTCCAATCACTTTTCCGTCTCTTTCCATTCGATTCTCATGAAATTCCAGTTAATTCCCGTAGCGGGAATCATTGTCCTGGGTTCGGATACTGATTCTGGAGTTTTCATGGTGAAAAAACCTACCAAGTCTAGATAAGAATCCTGCTTTCGATATTACCGTTTTCTTTATAAAAAAAAACAAACTCTACCAAGTAAAGATAAGAATCTTGTTTGCGACCTTACCATTGTCGTGGTAAAAAAAAGCTTACGAAGTTTAAACAAGGATTCTGTTGTTGATCTAGTGTTTTTTTTAATAAGATGACATTATCAAACTTAGAATGTAGATATAACCGAATCAATATTTATTTATATAGATATTTCATTGTATATTATGTTGTTCATTTTTTTAATGCATTAACAGAAAAAAATATCTTTACTTTTGGAAATACACTTTTTGATTTTAATCCATTTGTTTTTCGTCATCTATTCGATCAATTACAATTATTTGAAGGAAAAATAATCTTACCTCCGTCTGATCCTTCACTTATTCGACCTTTTGAAAAAAATGTTGAAAAAACTACATCTTCAACATTTAATATCACCATCAACTAACAAAAATATTTTACGTAATAATTAATGTTGATGGACAAATTATAACTATTGTCATCTAGCTACATTTAAACTTAGTATACAGAATCAGTCAAATTATTATGAGACAAAAGCATCAAAAGCAATCGATTTTTAATATTGAGAAAGCTACTGATGGTATAGCTAGTTAAAACAAAGATCTGATCAGTACGAGCAAACATTTCCCTTAATTTAGACAGAATCCTTCTTTCAGTTTAAAACAGTATACATTCAGACTTTGAATCGAGAGTAGAAGTTCAACAAGAAATTTATTAAAATTAATATTTTTTTTTCGAATAATAAAAATTCTGTTTAATTATTAAGAGAAACATACTTAAACATATAAATATAATTAAAAATTAAATCAATTCTATTTGAATATTTTCAATTGTTTTATATAAAATAGTAAAAGTGTTTTATTAAAATGACATTGAAGAAATATTTGAATTTCAATAAACATAAAATAAATAATAAATATTGTCAGTTTAGACTTTATTATGCTGCTAATGAATTGAGAAAGAGATTGATAGATCAAAAAAGCTATATATTGTCAATCTTACTATGTAAATTTAATCCAAGAATTTCAAAACACAGATACATCAAGATTAGTATTGACGTGAATGTGAAATTCATCTTTTTGATCTCCTTTTACCCTTACAGTCTTTAATCAATTTTTGAAAAATATAGAAAAAATTCAAATGTTATATATTTTATCAATTTTACAAGATGATGAGAGTTTTTCATAACTTCAATGAATTCTGCACGTTTTCTGATGATCATTGATATAGAACAACAGCAATATTGTCAACATCACCATTTGAAGTAGGGGGTGTCAAACAAGTTATAGTTACTGTCACTGTAATAAAACGAGTACCAACTGGGACTAATCCTTGAGTCTGACGAAACAGTAATGATGTCAGACTTCCTCTGTCAATAGCAAGTACTGGTCCAATGGTGACTCCGCTACCAATATTTTGATTAAATTGATTGATAAAAGTCAATGAAACTATTGCATTATCATTTTGCAGTGAGAAACCACCCAACCATGCTGACAAATTGAATTTGACAGTGTAGGTATCGATGAGACCTGAATCGACATAGTTATTTAAATCAATGGTTTGCCACATTGATGTCAATAATGATATTCCACCACTAAAATAACAGTTTCCTCGATCACTAAAAGTAAACGAAATGATACTATAAAACTCAGTTGTTTTTCTTACTTTGGTCCTGGAGATGTCAATTTCTGACCAGAGGATACACTATTGTAGTAGACCTGCGAGATCGTTCCATTATAGTTCCATCCAGTTGGATTTGTAATATTAGTACCGTTACCACAAGTGCCAGTTTCTGCATTTCCATTCGTAACCAAATTCACATTAAAGACTAAAAATAAACGTAGACCATAGTGTTTAAAAGTTACTCGAATTTGTACGATTTTAATATATATATGAACAATCTGTCAAAACACAACTAGGACTCTGTGACATTATTCAATGAATAAATTGTTTGAGATATTACTCAATGGGCAATAATATTTCAATGAGTTACTTGCGGGTCTGGTAGTAGTTGTTGACGTTGGATTAGAAGTTGTTGATGCTGGGTTAGATTTTGATAATAATCCAACAAGAAGTGCAGCGATTCCAATGGCTGTAACCACACAACCAAATAGACACAAATATCCACATAGTGGACAGCAACAATAGCAATGGCTGCTAAAGCTACAATGAAAAGTATTTAATTAAGAGAAAAAAATAATATAGATATTATACCATGGTTTGTTGTGCCTCTTCTTTCGATCTATTATCTCATGAATATCACCTAAAGAATTCGTTCGATTCGACCATTGAGAAAACTATTTAGATAAAATAATAGTTATAAGAGATTAAAAAAAGATCTCACAGAGATGCGTGCATGAGTAGTGGATAGGCCAATATCAGATTGTCTTGCATTTAATTGAAACAAGTCAGTAGACAATGTATAGCCTTTTATTGTATTTAAATCAGTATTCCACTCATTGTCTTTGCATTGTTTAGTGTCTAACTGTTGAAAATATTTGAATAAAATTATTTCAAATGTAGAGCAATTATATCAACTAACTGTTGTCAAATTCAAAGAATGTTTACTTGAAGCTGAATTTTGTTTCTTTTTTTTATGTTCATTTGATTTAGATTTATGCAAATCTTGATCAACAGATCGAAGCGACTGCACCTATTTTAATTAGAAAAAGAAAATATTGGAATAAATTGATTGATTTTAAGAATGAACCTTCGTATGATCTACAATCTTTCGTTGCTTTCTATTTTTCGATCGATGATTTCTTCTCTGCAAATAAAATTACAAAAGAAAATTTAACAAAAGTGAATCAAACTCACATGATGTCGAAAAGAAATACGACGACTTATTTTGATTACAGATGGTATAGAATATCGAGTTGACGCCATCAATGATTATCTATCGAATGAATGATCAGACAAATTTAAAAAAAAAAGTAATCTAAGTGCACACAATATATTCTTCACTTGGCTAAGATAGAAGTAAATCATAATCTTATATAAGACTTCATTCCTATATAGTTTTTAGGAAAAAATTGCTTATTGATTCTGAATAAAAGGAATCCATAGATTATTATAATTCAATTCACTTGTATTTAAATAAAACGAAATAATATGAAGAAGATCAGATATTTGAGATAAAAATGAAAATATTTAATAATTTTATATGTGGTATTATTCTTTTAATTTCAAGTACATCTTTTTGATCATTTACATTCTAATCTATTTAAATCTAGATCGATTTTTATAAAAATTAAAAATTATGACATTAGCACATTTCATTGCTCATCATTTAGAAATTGGTAAAATATTCTTATCTTTTTCTACTTCATTAGAAACTGAACTTTTACTTGCTCTATCCAATCGTATACTTATTATTGATTTGATTTATTAAGTCATAAACATCAACTGAAAGAAGAGTGAATGAGTAGAGAATTGTTCATGCATGTTAGATGATAAAATATAACACATATACAACTGATTAAGAATAGTAAAACATAAGAGAGAATTATTTTTTTATTTTTTCTGCTTTTGAAGAGAACGCAAAAAATCACTGAGTTTCAGGATGTTAAATAAATCGAAATGCATCGACAAAGTGTTTTTATGAACAAATTTTATGTACAGAAAAAATAACCAATTATCTTGATAATAATTTTATTATATAGACCTGGGATTGAATTAATCAGATTATAATTATGAATAGTAAATAATAATCAATAGGAAAATAAGAAAATCAATGTTTTATTTAGACTTTTAACAATGTTAAAAACAAATTTAGGTAATGAAATAACATAATAGAATTGAAAAATCATATGGTTGTTTCAATATCTTAATCAAAAGAAAAATATTTGTATGAATTATACAAATGATTTTAATAATAATCATAAATGTATAATTCAGTAAGTTTTCTCTTCATATTTACTATTTATTTTATGATTCGATCGATATAGCAACATTCTCGATTGAAAAGAAAAGGTAAATTTATCATTCACGTTACTATTCGATCACCAATATTTCAAACAAGAATGAATCATTCAGTCAATAACTATGAATATAAAAACTTGGTATATACAATAATAGTCTTTCATTTGAATTTAATTGCAGGCTACATTAAATCTATACTGATAAAATAACAAAATCTCGAAAATTTTCACTTTTCTGCATTTCTTTCTTTTTTGCAATTTCTACAACTTCATGTTCAATTTAATCGATATTTACATATTGTTGATAGCAATTATATCGATTAATTTCAAAGTTTTCTCACATTGATGTACGCAAGAACAAAAAGAACGAGTAGAGAAACAAAATTCAATCAATTTTCATTTTTCAATTCATTTAGGTAGAAAGAAAAAGAGTCGATGTTTTGATGTGTTAAAAGGCAAACCCATCAGCGATTGAAAAATTTTCTTTCACAGCGAAATTGCACACTGCAGTATTGATTACGAGCACCATTCTTGTTTCTTACAAAATAAGTGTTTACATGTACATGTGATGAAGGTTTATGGACAAAAAAAAATCACTTTTCTTGTTTCTTGTTCGATCAAATAGTTGCATATAAAATAGAAATTTTAGGAGCATCACTTGAGGGTGAGAGTTATCTAGTTACTGTATGATAGCCATTTTAGGTTAAAATAAGAGAAACAGATTGAGAAATTCGATAATCATAATCCCCGAAACTGAATGACTTTTAATCATAACAGAATCCGCTTTTTTCATCTAGATTTGCTTAAATGTCTCTTAGACAACTCCTCCAAGGTTTCTTGTATCTTATCATTCTTTGGAATTGTCAAAGCAAGCATACCACTGGCGAAGCAACATCTCAAAAAACCATTTGTCTAAACATGATCGTCAAAAATGAAGTAGATGTTATTCGTCGATCTCTCGCCAGCTGCAAGTCATTGATCGATTACTGGGTGATTGTAGATACTGGATCAACCGATGGCACTCAAGATGCCATTCTTGAGTTTATGAACGATGTTCCAGGTGAACTCCACGAGAGACCATGGAAAAACTTTGGACATAATCGCAACGAAGCCTTAGAACTAGCTAAGAACAAGTCAGATTACATTCTGATTGTTGATGCTGATGACATTTTGAGGTACGAATCAGGATTTACGTTCCAAGATTTAGACAAGGACTGCTATTTTATGTATGTAAACGATGGTAATAATCAACACAAAAGAATTCAACTATTTAATAGTAAACTCAGCTTTGAATGGAAAGGAGTCGTTCATGAATATCTCCAGTCTCCTCCTTCGTTCACCTATGAAATACTAGAGAATATTTCTTATGTCTATTTACACGATGGAAATCGACCTAAAAATCCAAAAATGTATGAAGAAAATATTCAGATTCTTGAAGAAGCCCTTCTGGAGGATCCAAACAATGCTCGAAATGTATTTTACCTAGCACACTCATATATAAGTAATGGAAACTATCCCAAGGCACTTGAAACTTTTCAGCAAAGACTGGATTTAGGTGGTTGGGATGAAGAAGTGTTTCTTTCTTTGTTGAAAATTGCCAATCTTCAACAAGCAATGAATGAGAAGCCAGAAAAGATTGAAGAAAGCTATTGGAGAGCTTTCCATTTTCGCCCTGTCCGTGCGGAATCATTGTATTACCTTAGCGAATATCATAATAGTAACAAGAACTATGAAAAATGCTATTCAGTTAGTAAACTTGGGATAAATATTCCACTACCAAATGATATTCTCATGGTCGAAAAGTGGATTTATAACTGGGGTCTCCTTCTTGCAAATGTTATTGGTGCTTGGCATACTGGCAGATACGATAAATTCTTCAATCTTTGCAGCCAACTCTTAAGCAAACCAGATCTACCTCAAAATATTCGGGAAATGATTGAGAATGCCTTAAAAACTGCTCTTGAAAGTTTTCCGGAAGGTTTGAACTAAATAAACTGTTGTTTTTCTTTTTTCTTATGGCTCTTTATTCATGGTATATATCTTTAAAATAGTCTCTAATTATTTTATGACATGTGATACAAATTATTATTTCAAGATTTACAACTATTGTCTCTTTTTGATAAATATCAGAAGCAAAGGTATTAGTAATGTCGATTTGTAAACGCATTAGGGTATTATCATTGAGGGTGAGAGTGATTTATGTTTGTGTATCAAATATTTTCAATTGTATAGCATCATATTTAATATTGTCTTCATTGAATGAATAATCGTTGATTTTCGTTAAATCGATCGATTCATTTGTTTGTTTCCAATAGAATTTCGCTCGTTTGTGCAAAATTAATCTTAACCGTAAACAATTTTGATTATTTTGATAAAAATTTGAATTTATGCCATTAGATAGATAAAAAAAGATAACCAAATGAAATTGAACCAAATTTTGTTTAATTGTACTCGATTGAACTAAAGTATTTCATTATAGTTTTGATTTCGCTAATGACAATCGAAAAATATTAGAAAAACATCTCAGGTCAATCATCTCCGACTGTAAACTACAAATGCAAGTAAAAAATATATACGTGCATCATTTGATCAATCTAATTTGCTTAATATTTAATGAAAATAAACATGGTAAACATGAATATTGACGAAGTAATCGAATAAGTAAATCGGCTGTTGTTCGATCAAAAAAAACAACCGATTCAAGACGATCGCGTAATGAATCAATTGAAGAAAATAATCTTATCTGAGACATAGTTATCATGTCTACTGAATTAATGGAATAAACTTGATGTTGATGATGAATGAGCATTTGTTGAAAATGATCGAAATATTTATTTCCTAGTTGTGAACAATTACGTTGAATTCGAAATAAAAGTGATGAACTATTCATTAGTTGATGAACATGAGAATTGAATTTGGAAAAGATTTCATAAAAACATTCATTGGATAAATCTTCAAAACAGGGTGGGTGAGGGTGAGTCAAGCTACCGTTATCATGATTTTGTCCCTGCTAAAGGACTCTTTAGATGGCTTTGGACACACTATACTTGTTCATAATGATTAAGGAAATGAGAAGCAAAATAAATAATCTATTTATGGAACCTATGTTTTTTTAAGATAAAAAATGTTTGAGAGTGTCTGATCATATTGTTGTCAATTACGCTACATAGCAATGCCTAAGACATTTGTTTACATCAAAATGTCGCAAATATCATTGCATAGACATCAGTGATTGCTAATTCAGAGCAATTTCACCTGTATATTGACTTTGTATTGCTTATCTTGGAAGTTGGAAAAAGCCAACAAAGTTTGTCATTCTTTATTTTCTTATCAAACATTTGCTATACAAATAAGGCCATTATTGAACTTGCTGTGTACAATAACATCGACTTTGCGCAGAAAAGGAACATAGGCTCTTTGAATAGATAAAATGTTCAATATAGATTGCGCCAATTTATGCTCGAATAGCTCAAAAATAAAAATGTTTGCAATTTATATTAACTTCGATATGAATTCTATACATACGAAATGATTAAGCTATCTGATGTGTCATCGTAGCTGAAGATGAGAGTTAGATTATGGCAGCTGTTCTCACTCTCACCTTCGAAATACAATGAATTCATACAGAAAACAAACATCATAGGTTTGCCAATTGATTTATGAAAAAAATGGCATCGCAGGAGAAAGGTCGTAAAATGCGAGAGAAAAAGCCCCTTAAGAAACTTTTTCTTTCTTTCTACCTCTTGCACACTGAAAAAATATACCATAAATACTACACAAACGTTGCTAAGAACAGAAAAAAAAAATCTCTTTATCTTTTATCGCTTGTGCTTGCTTATGATTTTTATTAGAAACCATAAGAATAACGTCGTATCAACGCAGCAGTCATTATAATCAAAACGTCTTCGTCTTCGTCATCGTCATCATCACACATTGCCATGTCTGAATATACATTATCAACTAAGGAAACTGACTGTAATAATGCTGGAGGTCATTTAACAATCTATCAGCCATCTTTGAAACGGGAACGAATAAAGTTTGATTCGCATCAATTAGTATGGTTGGTTTCAGATCTTCCTATGTTCAACATTGGAAATAGTGATAAGAACGTTACATTCGAGAATTTTCGAGATTTTGTTGATAAGACAATGATATTTAACAATGTTGAACACTGCCAAGAGTATATGCAGCAGTCAGAAAAAGATGGTACAACGACATTTTTAGTTTGCTGCGATCCACATGCTGAAATATTCATTCCGCAACTTTCTGATTATAAGAACATTCGATCCATTTATATTGTTTGTCAAAACCAAGAAAAGTATCTACAATGGGCCGCAAATAATCCAGAGGTAAAAACTCAAAATTAATTGAATTATTTATTTTTAAATAAACGAATCTCATGTTCGGTTTAGATCAGGCGAATTTATGAGACACTGGAATCTCTAGTATTAGATCTATTAAAGAATTTGGAAGACTTCAAAAAACAGGAAGACAGTGTAACTTTCACACAAATTCAAAGTAAAACTGAGACAGAAGAAGAAAACACAACTGATAAACCATGGTCTTGGTGGACAAAATTTATTCAGATTTTAGTACATTTACCTTATCCTATTGACTACTGTCGACAACAATTCAATCTATTAAAAGAATATTATGTTGGAAATATAGCTCAAATCAATCTTATAGATGAATTTCAAGCAAATTACAAGTCAAATGATGCCATACGTTGGTATAGTCGTGATGCATTCCTCTATCGTCTATTAAATCGAGCTCTTCGAAAGCACAATGTCGAGTTGTTATTTCTATTTGGATACTTTGTTCAAGATTTGTATAGACAGTTAACGCACGAATACGAACAATTCAGATTGGTACATTCAAACAACTCAATAATAACTGTCTATCGTGGACAAATCATGTCACATAATGAAATCAATGAACTCGCTAGTTGTAAAGTAACTGTTAATAACAGTTTCTTTTCGACTACCGTAGATCGTCATTTAGCAACATTTTTTTTTAATTCACTGGCAGAACCTGATGATGAAATGCAGAATGTTCTACTTCAAATTAAATTAGACTGTAAACTTCAAAGTCGTCCATTTGCTAATATATCTCATTTAAGTTATTTCCAAACAGAAGATGAAATTCTATTTACGGTTGGCACTCTCTTCGAAGTTGGTGATGTTGTCTATAATGAAACGGAACGTTTCTGGTTAATTGAATTCAAATTAATTTATGATGAGAGTATTGAAGATAAAAGAGACTTTGAAAGTAAATTATTCGTTAGAAGAACACTGAAAAATTGTGTAAATAAATTGAGTGCATTTACTTTACATGGATTACGAGATGTTGAATCCCAGACAACAGTTTTCAATAAATTAACGGAATTATTTCCACATGAAACAGAATGGCTTTTAGCTGCGAAATTAAAATTTCAAGCAGAAGAACAACGTTTAAATGGCGAAGAGGAATTTCACAGTGAAATCATATTAAATTATGAGCAAGCTATTAAAATATGGCAAGATTATCAAAATGATAATGAATTGAACTGCTCAATTGAACTTGGACAGCTCTATACGTCTATTATTGAACATTATGAAGATGAAATCCACGAGCGAAACATACCTGAGAAATACTACGATTCAGCAGTAAACCATTATCTATTGGCTTTAGAAAAAGAAAGCAGTGACTATGCGAAAATGAAAATCTATGATCAAATGAGTGTGATATTTCAACTTAAAATGAAGCCAATGATTATTGATGATGAAGATAAGTACGAAAACTCATCAGAGAAAGAACAAACTGTTTCGATGGCTGTCAAATATAAAGAACTATATATTGAATATATGTTGAAATTCTACCCATCGAATTATATTGAAATCGGTCGTACTCATCAGTATTTGGCTTATTTATATCGATCCGTTGGCAAAATTGAAAACGCTTCGGTTAATTATGAGAAAGCATTAAATATTTTTCTACAACATTCTTATCTCCCTCAAATTGATGTGGAGCATCTTATTAACGAAATAGTTGATTTTCACATTGACGACAAACATGATTATCAAGCAGCTCTTCGATATCAATTTATAAAACATGAGTATATAATAAAAATGGGAGAAGTGTTAAAATCGGATGACGTAAATTACCAAAAACATTCTATAGCCGATAGCCATATTCAGTTAGCAGATATTTACTCTTTATTGCACCAAATAAATTTATCTTCGGAAAATCTGACAGCGGCAATGAATTTATACAATGAAATCGAGGACGATATTGGTGAACGGTTTCATAAGGAAGAAAAACTTACTTTAATATCAGAGAAAAGGAACAAACTAACGAATATTTCGTTTTCTAATCGCGAAAATGGTAAAAGACTCAAGAAAGACACTGATTAATTTAATTTTTTGGGCTAAAGGGTCTGGGGACTGGAAAATGGTAAATGAATTTGAAATTATTTTAATCAAAAGAGAAAGCATGTATGAAGAATCCTTAGAAGGATTATCTATTATGATTTCACTTGTTCATATGAATCTAGAATGTTCACGTACCTTGAATGACCATAATCAATATGCTTTGCTATAACGTCACCACATCGATAAATTCAATCTATATCTTCGTTCTTTCTATCACTATGTATCGATACTTATACAGATTCTAGCGCGTTCAAAAATATTCGAAATACATTCTTCTCGTTTGACAAAGATAGCTGCTCTCTCGCTGGATGCAATTAGCAGATTTTCATATATTGTAGTTGATTTTTGCGTTAAAGATCATAAGCATTTTTAGTTTATTTCTTTTTGTTTTGTAAATTTTTTTGATTCAAATGTGCCTTATAAACTAGAGTATTAGTAGAATATTGGAAACGAAAACACAAAACAAATATATTATTACTACTTTTGACAGTTGATTGATTTTATTGAGAACAAAAGCGATGGCAACGTATTCACAAGTGAATCAGTTATTGTCGATACAATACTCGTCGTCTAATTCGTTTTAAAACATTTTCTAATTGTTTTTTGTATGTTGTCGACGGGAGAACAAAGACGGCGAAATGAAGGAGAGTCGGGACAAAGGAAACGAAATAAGCAATCAAGAAAAGCCACGGATTACGTGCTGATTTCATGCAACCGGATACAAATGAAATGATGAGACGTGGAAGAGCCAATAGAACGAGAATTAAAGGACTTATCAATGTGTGTTGATGCTGCTGAAGTTGTTTCCACAAATATTGTTTAAACGTCAATTTCTTATGACTCAGTAAACTTCTACGAGCAAGAGCAATCACAATTACAATGGCTGATGTCAAATTAATTGAATATGGAATTGTGAAGTGAATAATGTTAAAAGCTGAGTTGAGAACAGTAAGCGCTGCTGAATATTGAACAGTACACCACACTCTATCTTCTTCTGTGTCGTCAATCAAATATCGATGAATAGGTTCATATGAGACACTTAAGAATGTAACTAGAACAATACTTGTAACGATCCAACAAGCTATACGTTTGCTTTTGTTTTTATTGAAATGAATTCCTTGAATAATCATGAAGGCCCGTTCGATTGCTACACATGCATTCAGCCAATCAGCCGTAGCCAACAGAGATCGACTGAGAAAATCCATAGACACACAGTTAAATTTAAGAAATGTTCGATTTGTAACAAGTGACATCTGCGTAATAAGTAAAAATACAAATTTCAGAGCGAATACAATCATAGTAATCGATGAAACAATGGCTGAACTCAAAAGGTACGTGCCACATCCAACTTCTCTTGAACGTTTCGTTTGAAAAGTCATTATAGAAAAAGTTCCTCCTACAGTGCCCATAAGTAGCATAATGAAAGTAAGAGCGAAGCTTATTTTTACTGACGCTAGTTGATGACTTAAGCCAATATGAGGACGTATTTGATATCCGAGAATAGAGTCTAGATTAAGACCGAATCCATTAGTCGTCAATTGACATTGGCTTCCGTAAAAACATTCAGAGCAGATACATAAAACAGCATTCGGGCATGGACGATCTTGGAAACACTGGGCATTATTTTGACAATCATGCGTGACCTGGCATTTGTATGATGTTTGATTAAAATCAAAATCAAAGCAATTTGCATGACGTTCCGTTGTACATAAACACACAAACGTATCCTCATCGTGAAAACAAGGAAGTTTGGGTCGTTTCTTACATATTGAATGATAGTATTTAACACGACGTAAGAGAGGCCATGTTCTTCCCATCAGTTCACGAATAGATGGACATTGTCGAAAAGGTGATACTTCAGTTTTGATTACAGCATAATCTTTATAAAGTTCTTGTAAAAAAATTAAGTAGTACTTATCAAGAATCTGCACAAGACCGATATGAAACTCTTGTGGGAAATAAAAAACAGCCTCGTCTTGATCAAAGCGTATCTTTGCCGGTAATGTAATAGATGTTGGATTTAGAACAGCATGAACAGTTATAAAATGAGCTAATAAACTCTGAGGAATATCTGTGCCATGGAAGGAAATCACAATTTTTGTGTTCATCCGCTCACATTCGAAACCAGTATAATCGTTCTGACAAATGCACGTATACCTATATGGATCGAAATTGTCCGGAACACAGATACCATTGTTTTTACATGGTTTTTTTGTTTCACACACGGAGAGTAACATACAACGTGGACCAAATTTTCTCAAAGGACAAATACATGTAGATGATTTGTTACCAATATTACCAACACACAAGGCATCTGAAGAGCAGTTGCATTTGTATGGAATTGTACAATTGCTTCCTGACCAGTCCGTTTCGCATAGACAGTAAGAAGAAGATTCTGTATTTGTGTAGAACATACATTGACCTTTTCCACAGAATTTTGTACATCTTCGGATTGTTGGAGTAATAGCTGGAAGAGTGAGAAGAGCTGCAACTCGATTGACAGGTAGAAATGATAGTTTAACTGGTACGTAATAACTTGCGTAATAGGTGGAGGTTTTGCCAGATCTCTCGTACACATCAATACGCACACTATATGAGAGAGATTCATTCTTCGGACGATCACGATAGAGAAGGTAAGTATGAAATTTTCTATAACAATCCTGTTCTGCTATATAAGTGATGATTTCACGTGAATGGATGCTTTCTGTTTGTATATCGAAAAGAAATATGATTAAAGTGAAAATTCCATGACAACTTGGAGAACAAATTCGTTGAAATTGTAAGGATAAGCTCACTCGTTGAGCCTGATATTGACATCGATCTCCATAGTAACTTGGAGGACACAGACAACGAATAACTTTCTCAGGGCCAAATTTAATTGCCAGACCACGATTGCAAACCCATGTATCACGATAACTAATTTTATAAGTATTCTCCTGCTCTTGACGTACTGATGTTGACCCAGTTGTATTACGAGATACAAAAGAGAGAAAAGAAGGAAATATGTCCGAATGCTGAAAGATGAAAATTCGTGTAGCAGAATGGAACTCAAGCTCATTGTCATCGTCAAGATCACCAATAATAGTAAACAAATTCGGAAAAGAAGAACATTCGTTCTCAAAATTCAAACCTACAAAATCACACGAAGTTTCATAGGCTAAGCAAGAGGGCGGCCACACACAAGCAGTACTATTCGAACATCGGTATCTAAATGTTGTCACTTTTCCGGCTGTTTCCTTTCGGCAATATGCTCGTTCGTCTGTTGCGCCAAGACAGTCAATAATGTCATCATTGAGACGTGTTATCGATAAGCAAAAGCGAGAAAAGTTACTTGGCGAAACACAAGGATAATGCTTATCAGGACAAGGAAAAGAAACAGAACGGCGACAGTTTAGTTCATCATCGCCGTTTAAACAAGTCCATGCATTGTTGCATCGTGTGTATATATTGTTGCAAGGCCACTCTTCACAGTTCGTCTCATCAGTTTCGTTCAATCCATCGATGAGCTCAGGCGGAAGATAATTTACAAAACCATTACATATCATTGAGAACAAAAATCTAATTGTTTGTGTTTGAATATTTTCATCATTACCTGAATGCATTACGTTGTTTCGTTTGTCTGATGTACGATGATTGTATTGTGTGTCGAAATCATCAGCAAAATATGTTCGCAAACAGTTCACATTTAATTTTTTCTCTTTTTGTAGATTGCATTCATTTTCGTCGGAACAAGAATCGCAGCAATGTGTCAGGTGTCCAGTTTCGTTAATGAATAGATATGATTTAAAATAATATAGAATACCGATAGGAGAAGTTACTTGCATATCATCGACATTCACACATGCTTTTCCATCAATGTACACAACACCTTGTAGAAAAGGGCAATGTTTTTTTTCGACGCATACATAATCTGGCAATGGCATATGTCTAAAGTATATTACATCCTTCATTAACTTTGTGGCCAAGAAATCGAGAGATTTTCTCTGAAGTACTACCTTTCTTTTTTTACACATTTTCGGGTAAATTTGAAAATTTCAAAAAGTCTTGACAGTTCTTAACTGGCAGATAGATAATGCTGTTTCGAATGTAACCTAACTGAAACTTTTTAAAAAAAATCAGGTTTTCGTTCGAATTTCTTAAACTCGGTGCAATCTGCGTCTCATATTCTTAAACAATACTTATATTTCAATTTTTTTTAATAATCTTAATATCGTCTCTTTCATCATATGAGAAAAATTCGATGAAATCCAATATTTTGATCAGAATTTCAATTACTTATTTGAAATTTTTTTTCAAAGTGATCCGTTATAGATAAGCGGCTGCATAGGATAAAACAGACGGGATTCTGGAACTTCACCAATTGGCAAATATCCTGAAAAAGCAATTTTTCTTGAAACTATTTTTGAAAAATTGCAAGGAAATCATAGTTATGTAGTCTGAAAATTGAAAATCAAGATGTATGGCACGCATCATTCTAAACTGAGTTCGGATTGTTATTCACTAAAATGAACAACAGATTGATTGAAGTCTATTTGAAAAAAAAACGATTCCAGATTTCTATACGAAATCGTTCTAGTCTTAATCGAACCTTTATGATTTCATAGTAAATCTTTAGAATTTTGTCGAGTTTAATACGAAATTCTTAAGAATTTGTATAGACCTTACTCTCCTGTTCGAAACTTGAAAAAAAGTCTCGTACGAGAAGATTCTTCCCGCAGATACATGGAACGGATCGGTAATTGTTCTGTAGATAGTATCATTCTTTTTTGAAGCTTTGAATCTTTTTGAAAGTTCACATTGACATAATTACTATGCAACTCATTATTTATGTATAAACAACATACCCTGCAACATGAACAATTGTTTTGTTTGAAAGATACAAGAAGTGTACATGTCCGGGAATTACAGGATGCTGAGGAAAAACCACGTAAGGGGAAGAGCATCGGCTACCAATATCGAATCGACAAGTTTGCTGTTTTCGTGGGCATATAGATGTACAGTCCGTTGTTATACTACTAAAAGCATTTAATGCACAATACATAATGAGCCAACAGTTATCGTCTATTATGTGTTTATTAGCCAATCGTGACATCAATTTTTCTTGTAAAAATTGCTTGCGACCGTTTCTACAGCACCAATAATCATCCATATAGGGATTACATGTTTGACCATCACCACAAAAAAAATGTGCTAAGTCATTCCCATATGTATAGGCTAATTCTTCGCAACGAAAAGTTGGATCATGGATACAGTCGATGAAGAATTGACCGATTATAGAGCTTTTTTCGTCGCTACCATCCATACAATCAAAATTAAAAGAACTGTCGTTTAGGAACATTAAAGGCACACACATTCCATTGTCACATTGGAACTCATCTTTCTCGCATTTATTAACGTGAAGACGAAAACAACCGATTTCGTCGATGCCATCATTCAAACAATCGATTTGACCATCGCATATTTCTCGCCAATCAAGGCATAACGATTCCAGTCCACGATTGCATGTCACAAGAGTATAACATGTAAGATTGTTAAACCATGGTGGATAATGATAATCATTCGGATCGGCGGGTAGTTTTTCAATAAATGTATGTCGCACGATAGAATTGATCGAATGAACATTCACAGCATCGAATGTGTATTGGCATTCAGGACCAAACCAAGGCCATGTACAGTTGTAAAATACATGAAAAATAGTCAAATTTGTCGGATTTTGAAGAAAATCTTGATAGAGCTCGACAATATCGATTGGTGCTGACCATGCGAGTAAATCAGAAACTGTCACTCCAATTCTCTGCATGTGACCAAATGATATTTTGTTTCCATTTAGTACTCGCTTATTTTCTTTCTCTTCATTTTTTATTAAAGAATCAGCAAAATCAGGTCGAATACAGTATGGTATAAATTGCGCTACTGGCTTAAAGTCTATCGAAATAGTTTCATCTTCAAAAGTATCATCAAGAACTTTGTAATAGAGACAATCGAAGAACAACGGCACGTCAACAACTGGATCATAAGTATGGTATAGATGAAATTGGCAATTGACAGATATCCAAAACACGAAACAGAAAATGTAAAAGACTCCGTTATAAATCATCCTTCAGTTAGCAAATATTCTCTCTAATGATTTCAACAACATGGGATACATTCGATGTTGTCACTCATAGATAACAAATATATTAATATGCTTAATAAAAGACCATCTGTCAGCATGAATCGAGACATTCAATTGATTGACATATTTCATTTATTGTAGTCAATGTGCATTATTTACTGTTGTCAAAAGGTTTATCTCTTGATTTATTATAGTCGTACACAATTGTCATAGCATTAAACATTCCGTGTCAGAGAACAGTGATTAGCCTCCAAGGATGTATGAGAACTCAGAATGAGATAACTGCTTGTATTTTTCCTTTGACTGTTGTGAGAATGTATACGGGAAAATATCGAAAAGTTTATCGGTGTGTGTCTTGACGGTGTTGAGGCTGAGGATGAGTTTGAGAAACAATTAAATAAGGAGGAGAAAGCATAAAAATGAATCCTTGAAAAGGATCATTTGTTGTCACATAATTTGTTCACAAAGTTCTATAGGTTTGATTATTCTGAATAACCAGAATAAATGTTTCTTCAAACACGTATGATTAGATAAAAACGATCACATGAGTAGAATGGGAGTCGAGTCCATACATTTCAGTAGGCGTTTGAATATTCTATCGTTAGATTATTCGCTTATCTCTTTAGCTGCATAGCCCCTACATATTTAATTCGAAAGTAAAATCAAATATCTATCTATGTGTATAAAGAAGAATGTCTGTCCGTCTGTCTGTTCACTATGTGTTTGAGGACCGTACGAGCAAGGTCGACATCAATTTTTTTCCCGATAACATTAACCTTTCCCTTGCTACAGGTGCACCTATGTAACTGACCAATAGGATTGAAACATTTTGATAGTATGAAGAAAATCGAGCAGTCCAATATAAACAAGCAGAAAACATGTCTCCCAGGGTATTTCTAGGTACTGATACTGAATCTGCGATCCATTTACCGCGAAATATAGTTGGTTCTTCAATTACCAATTGAAATTCAAGCGAAAAGAAAAATCGATAAAAATATCTACACTTTCGCAAAAATTCTAAAACAGAGATTGAGGATTGAGGGGAAGTACTGCCATGACTGGTTTCGTTCGATTTTCACGGATTTATCTCATCACTGACTTTACCTTAGTTGCAGACCAACAATTTGTAGTTGAATGCGGATATTCCCTCGACTGTAAGGAGGGTCATATGAAAAAAATTCGTTTGTCTGTCTGTCTGTCTGTCTGTCTGTTTGCATTTGAAGTCAAAAGAACATCGGTTTAAGAAGTCACTAATAGTGACCAATGATGGTGATGGTTGGAACTTGGTGGGACCTTAGGTAATCGAGGTCAGGGAATCCGAATATGAGTCATTCTTGGGTTCAAAGGTCAAAAAAAATCTGTTGAAGAAACTCGTAATACTGACCAATGATGGTTAGAACTTGGTCGAACCTTGGGTAATCGAGGTCAGGGAGTCTGAATTTGAGTACAAATCGAGTTGAAAGTTAAAAAAAAACATCGATTTAAGAAGCCACTAATAGTGGTCAATGATGATGGAAAGTTGGTCTGACCACAGATAATCGAAGTCAGAGAATTTGGAATTTGAGTATAAATCGGGTTCAGAGGTCAAAATAACATCGACTTTAGTAACTCCTAATAGATGACAAATGATAGTTGGAACTTAATGGTACTCTGGATAATCCAGATCGGCGAGTTTGAATTGATAGGTAGATATTCAAAATTTTCAACTGAGTATTTTTGGAAACTGACGATTTTTCAAAATTTGGAACTGGGTATTGCTCATTAGAAGATTCGTATTTTGGAAAAACAGAGATTTTTCCTATGATGTGATTATGTTAAATCCGATATGGCGTTTCCGACTCTATTGTTGTGTTTAGAAAACTATAAAGTAGTCCTTCTCAGATATCTATAATCATCTAGACCTAGATATTCGATAACTACCTATGCTTGAGTCGAAAAATGTGGCAGCTCGTGTCGGAAGTGGCGGACCGTAGGGACGCCGACGACTGACGCGGTGCTGCCCAATATGATGTATGGTGAAACTTTATCATATACATGTATATACGTATAGTCGATCGTTTTTAATTCAAATTTTTATATGCGCGCACACTAACACATTTAGTCGAGGGTCAAGTGAATCGACTCTCGATGAATGTTACTTGTATTTAGCGGAAATCTTATTTGAAATCGTTTTGAATTTGACTTCAATTATTGAATAATTAAGATAGTTTCGTTTCAAATATTCAGTTATTCATTCTTGAATGATAAAAAAAACCATGTATGTCTATCTCAAAAAATGAATAATTAAAACTCAAAATCATTATTTTCATAATTCAGTATTTGAATTCAAATTACAAGTTTGACACTATACTGTTTATCAAGGTGAAGCGATGTATTTTAAAATGAAAATAACTGCATATAATAACGAACATGTTTAACAAGCAGAAGGTTTCTTCGAACCATACGAAATGTTTACTATTTGAGTTATCATTAAATGAATATATTATTTATTCATTAGTTTCTGAATATTCTCCTCAGTTCTGACAAGATCTGGATGATCAACAGGCAATAATTTCTCATACATAGTTAATGCACGATGATAATATTCAAGAGCTATCTTTGTCTTGTTTTGACATTCATAACAAGCTCCAATATTATTCAAACCTAAAGCAATGTCGACATGACCAGATGGATAATATTTCCATTGCATTTTCAAGGCTCTTTGATAATAGTCTAGAGCTTCATCGTATCTTCTTTGGTGGTAGAGAAGTAGACCAATGTTATTGAGACTTGACGCGATGTCGATATGACCAGATGGATAATATTTCTCTCGCATTTTTAATGAATGTTGTTGATAACGAAGAGCTTCATCGTACTTTCCTTGACTGTAGAGAATTAGACCAATGTTGTTGAGACTTGACGCTATGTTGACATGACCAGATGGATAATATTTCTCTCGCATTTTCAGTGCTCGTTGACAACAATCAAGAGCTTCTGCATGCTTTCCTTGTTGATGAAGAATAACACCAATGTTGTTTAAAACATAAGCAGAATCTTTCATTCTTGCTGGTTTACTTTTCATCATTCTTTCATATGCATGATCATAATATTCTTTTGCTTCTTTCCATTCACCTTTAAAATCAAGAACTCGACCAATATTAAATTCAATCCATGCAATATCTTCATCATTTGGATCATTTAATAATTCTTCAAAATATTTTTGTGCTTTATCATATTCACCTAAATTACACATTAATCTTCCAAATACAATCACTATACTTTGTTCTTCTACTTCTCTTTGTGTCTCTTCAATAAAACTCTTTGTGATTGTTTCTCCTTCATTTGATACATTCATTTTGATTACTTGTATTGATCCATCTTCTTTAATTGAATCAATTTCAAAACAAGCATTTATATCAAATAACACTTCTTCTTCTGCAGGATATTCACTAAATTGTGCAATATCACCAAATGCAATACTTTTACCAATCATTTTAACATGACAATTAATTTGAAAAAGAACTGAAATAACATCAGTTCGTTTTGTTGGTTTCATGGCAAACTTAAGAGCTTTTCGATGCAGTCGACTAGTTGATAAATATCCATTGGTAGAAATAAGTTTTCCTCGATTTTCTTTCAACTTTTCAAATTCTTCTTTATCTAATTTCACTCCTCGATAAACAGTTAAGATTTCTTCTCTAGATGATAAAATCTTTTCATGTTCATGTTGAAGTGCTTTTGTTAAATCACCAATAAAGAAACGGAATGTATATAATAAATCAACATCTTCTGTTCTCAAAGCTTTATTCACTAATTTATACACAAATGATTCTTTTGTATACCAACGAATAGCATCTTCTGGTCGATATTCTCTTTCAAATTGATCAATTAGTTTTAATCTATATTATAATGTTCAGTGTGTGTCTGTCTGTCTGTCTGTCCACTTTGTTTCATGAAATTAAAGATAACAAAAGATCAGAGAGGAGTGAGGATCGAGTTTTCTAGAACATACCAGTGTCCTAGAAACACGGAATTTCCATAGAATGTTCTAG
>Ga0209930_1002238_pt1 | contig 24017 bp, 25 predicted proteins | sample ThiBiot_500_biof_2_FD_183948 | JGI IMG/M metagenome (GOLD analysis project Ga0209930, IMG submission 183948) | Wastewater bioreactor microbial communities from Cape Town, South Africa - Thiocy_cont_500_biof (SPAdes) | ecosystem: Engineered > Bioreactor > Thiocyanate-remediating >... | reverse complement strand
TTTGTAAGGCCACATACTCCCGGAAAAGGATCATCCTTTGTACCAAAACTAATCACAGAGTTTGTTACAAAATCTAACTCAGCTAACGATTGACCATCCAGAGTTTTACCGAATATCAACCATTCATATTTTTTCTGTACATATAAATTATGCGTTTCTTGATTTGTAACCATTTTTCTTGCTCGTTCTTTTAGTTGTCCTAATGTTACAGATGATTGTATTGTGAGATGAATTGTATCTGATATGCATTTTGGTTGTCTACAAAGTATCAAACAAAGTTCACATCTCTCGTTCATATGTTCCAGTTTTTCGATGTTTAAAATAGAATGGCTACGAAACCTTAAAGGTATACTTTTATCAGACAGATTCGTTCCGTCAAATCTTTGCCAACTATTGTTTTCAACATTGAAAATCGACAAACAAAATTCTGTTGGCAATAATGTTACTTCAACCTGTTTGCATATCTCTTGTTTTAGCTGATCATACGTTAAATTGTCTCGCATATCAACATATTTACCATTATTTCGATCATAATTTTTACATATCTTCAACGAAATCATCTTTGGAGTGGAAGATAGTGTTGGTACTATTGATAAAGACGAATTATTCATTCTTGAGAATTCATTGATCATAGAAAACAAATGTGAAATGAAAAATCTGAAATAAGTATTAAGAACTTTTATTATCTTTTTTTTTCTGTAAATAAACTAAAATATAAGCATTTCGAGTTACAATACAGCGAGTATTTTCAATTGGTATATATTCGGAATCATTAAAATAATACCATTGGTCAGTATCATTGAGTCGAGCATAAGTTGTATAATGTCCACCTTTTAAGTTGCCTACATGCATTGAAACAGCAAGAAGATCATATAGTGTATCATTAACTTTCCAATCAGAAATTGGATAATCAACAAATGTATCTAGCTTTTCATTAGTTTCATCGAAAGTAAACCGTTTAAGTTGAACGATGATGACTGGTGGTAATGGTTGACAAATACTTGTCTTCTGCTTAGCTTCTCGAAGATCTTGACAACTTGAACAGTAGTATTGCCCATCAAGTTGCTCTTCTTTAATGAAATCATTTAATAAGGAATTCAAAGATACTCGTGGTTCATCTCCAAGTGGTAACGGTAAACAAAAAGTTGTTTCTTCAATTGAATCATCAGTACCACAATGTAAACAAGTAACACCGGATTGTGTTTGGATACGAAAGAAATCGGTAACAGTCGATGTTTGTCCTTCAGATTCAGATTGAAGAGCATTAAGAAGTGAGTTCATGAATTCATGAGAATCCTTTTGAGCATAATCAGAAAAGATTGAAGCGTACTGAGCAACACGCTTTTTAATAATATTAGGTGTAACACATGAATTCTGACCTGACCACATTGATTGAATCAATGAAATATATGCTTGAGTGACAGTTCTCTGACTTTTAATTTTCTGCTGACTATTGCCCCATTCTATTAGTTGTGGTATTTGACTAAGGCACTGAATAGCACTGTTCATATAACACGTATTACCAATGTTTCTTAAACCACATAAACCTGGTCGATGAGGCAGCTTATCAAATTTAGGAATTTCTGGCAAATGAACTTTGTTTGATACTTCGGTAGAATTATAAGCGATTGATCCAGGAGATGACCATGACATCAATCCAATTAATTGCAAATAACGAATAAAAATTAAAAGGAGAACGTCTGTCGATAGATCAGCATTCATATTTAAAGCATTTTCAGACGCTTCTTCAGAGGAATTGGCTGATACCTGTTCTATTAGTAATCGTAGGACACGTAAATCTAAGTACGACATCATTTAATAATGAAATAAATATTTTATTTTACAACAACTCACCAAAATCATTCCATTGGTAAAAATCCACAATTGGTACTATACATACATATAGCGGCGTACCACTGACATTCACATTATATGTGCAAGTGTCATTTACTGTGATATCACCACGTTGTGATATAGACTGTTCTAAAAAATGCATCTACAATGAAAATACAACGAAAATTTTAATTATCTTCTTTTAAATAAATCAAAACATATGCTTGTTGCGCAATAAATGGAACTGTTACATTTTTATTATCAATTTCTATTACGTGACTATCATCGAACCGATACCATTTTTTCGTTCGATAATTTCGTGCTATCGTTGTATAATGTCCACCAAACAAACTTCCACTATGTAATGAGACTGCAGACAATTTATATTTGTCATTGTTCGATAGCAAATTTTTGTATTCAAGTTTATATTGAACAAGTGTATCAATCTTCTTATTTGAATTATCAAATGGAAATCGTTTCAGTTGAATAATAAGCACACGAGGTAATGGAGAAATGATTGTTGTTTTTTGTCGAGCAGGTGTATAGTCGTTGCATTGATGACAATAATATGTTCCGTTTAAATCATTTTCTTGAGAAAATTTTCGAATAAGATCTTCGAGAGGTGTACTTGTTGAATTATATGATTCTATCTCTGATAATGGAAGAGAAAGGAATGTCGTTGTTTCATTGATCATATCAATATGTTGATGTTTTTGGCATATTGTTTTTGATTCAGTGGTGATTCGAAAAATATCAACAATAAACGAATTTGGATCAACATTCTCTACTGCATTAAGAAATGAGTTCATGAATTCATGAGAATCTTGTTGACCGTAATCAGTAAATAAAGGTGCTACACGGCTAACAAATATTTTCAAATCTCTTGGAGTAAAGCAATGATTACGACCAGACCACATAGCTTGTACCAAAGAAATATAAACATCAATTACATTACTGCATTTTAATGGTGGTTTTCGCTGCATAGCCCATTCAGTCAGTATCTGTATACTGCTTAAACATTGAATAGCACTGTTCATAAAACATGTATTTCCGATGTTGTCGAGACCACAAAGACCTGGAATGTAACGCGTTGGTAGTTCTAATATTGTATTCGAAGTAACTTCGCTTTTAGTGGCATTTGAAGAAGATGATATTGGTGGTAGTTTGGGTTTTGATGAAAGACCTGGAACAATCGGAGATGAACGTATTTTATCTAGATTTTTACATTCTTCTTTTGCAGATCCTGCAAAACTAAAGGTTGATCGAGGTACAACTGGTGGACGATTGTCTTCAATTTGGTCTATAAAACAAGCATTTTTATTATACAGTTAGATAAAAAAAACTATCACGTAATTATTTTCTTACGTGAAATTAACTGTTTATCGGATTTCTTTTGGTAACGTATTATATTATCTATATCACACTTAATTTCTCTTCGGACAGGTGCATTCTTTTTCGATGATGAACTTCTTTTGAAAAATCTATGTAAAGATTTTGAAGTTGTTTTAGAGTTAATTTGTTCATGCTGTTGTCTTTTTGATTCAATTCCGAAACACTTTTTCATCTAAAACAAGATCACATCATATGACAAATTTGTAGAATAATAAAAACGAAATCATGTTTAGGAAATAAAAGTGTACAACTGAAAAACAACAATGTTTTTTTTTTATTGAAATGCCACGAGAATCTATGATTATTTTCCATTACAGAGGCGTGGAAACATAGCAAATGTTTGCTGAACGAAATTGCCACAAGGTCGACTATATGATGACTTGTTAATACGTTTGCAGTCTGCTTCTGAATTAAGACAAATAAAGCAGAATGTGAAACCACATTTACATTTGTGATATTTGCATTTTGCATCATATCCACCACATTCAAAACATTTTGGACAACAGCGACGGCTTGGAATTTTCATTTCGCTATTGTATGCAAACGTTACCAATTGATATGTAATTTTCATTTCCCATGTACAGTTAACTCTGCAAGTATATTTTTCATTCTTCATTTTCTTCTCACGTTCATCCCAATCTTCATTACAAAAGAAACAGAACCATCGTTTACAATGGCCACATTGTTGCTTTGCATACATAGTTTCATTGATAGAAAATGTACCACAAGTACAAATTTGAAAATCAATATTTCGTGCCATCATTGCTGTTTCGTCTAATTGATTCAACGATTGAATAAATTGTGGCGTAACGAAAACTGTTTCCGCTGGTAAAGTTTTGTTACAAGTGAGACAAACAATTTTATAGTCTGAATGTACGAAATTATCTGGAAAACATTCTTTACAAATAATTGTACTGCAACAATATTTAATACATCGTTTTTCTTCTAAACAGATAGTACATTCCGAGTTTTCTAGTTGCGTTGGAACTTTCCGTAATTCGTCTTGTAGATCGACCAGAATTGTTGCTTTATGTGATTCAATATCAACCATACCGCCCGATCCACCGTGAAGTCGTTGACATACATAAATGGTTGTATTATTTTTGATAGTCTTTTTCAATTCTTCAAATTTGTCTTGTTCATCGTCTCGCATTTCCTTTCCATTAACAATTAGTCGGTATTGTTCAAGATGGAATTTTTCGTAGACTATTTTCTTTATATCGTTGAGTGTATAAGGTACTTTCAGTTGTGCAGAATGTTTACTACCTCTCATTGATGCAAAGAAAACGTTGATAATTGCTGACATTATTTGAACGGTTTGTGTAGAGTAAAGAAATTAAATGATAGAATATTGATGGAGATAGTATGTATAAAAAAAATACCTAACATTTATATATTTTTTATTTCATTAAAATTTGGAATTCTCCGTCAGGTAATGGGTTTTTTCCTTTCTTTTCATTGAGTCATGCCACATGACTCAACTATTTGTGGGTAAAAATAATTGTATGTCACAAAAAAGCCTTTTCAGTTCCTATATGTATTTATGTCATCGAACTATTTGAAGTTGAGTTATTTAAACAACATTTACGTGCGAATCATTGAAGCAAGCAGAATCTAATATCTTCCCACTTAATCTATTTGGCTGAGAGGTTCTAATTTAACCCTTTCCAGCCGGATATATCAATTTAGATACATCCCGTCATATAAGGCAAAACAATCCGAAATCTTTTCTTTTGTATTATGCGAAATGATGAATGTTATCATTTTTTAACCGAAATATTTGGCATTAAGTAACGAATATTATGCGTAAACCTTATCTATCAAATTATTGACTCGTCAGTACTAAATAATAGGTTTCTCTCTCACTATCATCATTCAAAAATTGAAGTCTCACAAAAAATCTGATATTCTTATTAATATTTTGCATTACCAAAGTGGAATACTTACTCAAATCTTGCACTATGACAGATAAAAATGCAAAATAAATTCTGTTAAATCTTGATTCATAGTGGCCGAGTGTATCCAAATGGATACATCACTCCATTCTGTATAAAAAGCAACTTTTAGTTTTGAAGAGCAAAGTTCTCTTATCTTCATCAACTATAAGCAATAAAAAGTTGCAAAATCATTTTTTTACTCTCTGTATTCTGGTAGCCGACGGGAAAGGGTCAAGGCCCCCCTCAGGATGGATTTCCAACTTAAAATGATCGGTTTAAGCTGAAACTTTTAGGAACATATAGTCTTAGTGAGAAACTCTTCTGGTAAAATTTTCAAATCAATCCGACCAACCCTTCTGGATTTATAGCGATAGAATCGTTATAACTCGACTATCAGGGCAGACATAAAACTGGGGGTGGTTTTAAAATAGAGCTAGCCTATGGATCTAAATTTTGTCCAAACGGAATTTCTGTGTTTCATCTGATTGATTTTTTATAAGTCGTTTATAAGCGGTTAGTGATTGATGGCCTCTCAGAAACCATGATAAGAGACTTTTTGGGATAGTAAATTTCAATTTTCACCTCTCGATAAAAAACAAAAAAAAGTTATTTTTTTGAATATTTTATGTTATGCATAAAAAAAGCATGAAGTATCAAGTGACCCAATCTTGATTACGATAATTGGTAGATGATTGATAATTAGCCGAAATGTGACTTACTTCATGCTCAGAAAAATTCTATTTCATTGCTTTTTTCATTATTCTTAAAATAAAAAAACTTTAAGTTCAAAAATTTGTATCAGATGATAAGGACACCGTGAACATATTTTTGGTATAAGTCGGGTAAATTTAACTCTATTTTGGAAAATCACTATATATTCTCAAAGAGTATTTCAAGGCGCATCTTTTTATGAAAAATATTTTTGCACTTTACTCGAGCAAAGTTCATGTCATTTCGTTTGTCTTTCAATTAAAAATAAGGTCAAAAAGAAAATATAATTATAGATTTGTTTCATGCCTCATTTCAAGCGTTGTCATGCTGAAATCTTGTTTCTATTGCTATTGATCTCGAATCATTAATGACGTTAAAAGAATATTTATAAGTGCATACTTTTTGAAAATATCGTGCTGTTTGCCAGTGTGTTTTGTTGTAGCAACATCTCGCTTATCATAGAATTGTACGACATCTATTTTCAAACAAATTTATTAGAGCAATATATAGGCCAGGTAAACTTCTCATCATCATCATCATTTTATTTTGTTTTTTTTTTTATCTTTTTCTAAATGACAAATGAACATTCAACGATCGAACATATTCATCTTAGCAATTTTTTTTTATCTTTGCACTGGTTGAACTTTGATTTCTCATTTCTTTTTATCTCTCGGACATTTTCAGGTCTTGCACCTTTATAAAAACACACACCTCTCATCAATTCCTACTTCCGAATTCGTAAGAAGTGCGATGGTTTTCGTTCTTTTTCTACAAATACGTCAGAGATCTATTTATTTTATTTTCGTGCGTCATCAAAATGAATTATGTAGGAAGTTGAAAAAGGTCTTCGTATGCCGAACTATACCATCATCACAGTCAATTTGACGTCAAACTAGTCATCGATTAATCAGATTGAGTATTTGAACTTGATGTTATAAATAACTGTATGAAACATTTTCTCCGGTTATTTTTTGCTCTCAAACGAACGCATACTTTTCTTTCTTTTTTTGCTTTTTCTTTTGCGTCGTTCGTATTTCAACTCTTTTTCAAATACTACTAGACATTGAGAAAGAAAAAAACATATTTAAACATACAAAAAAAGTACGAAGCAGGTGTGTGTACGTACGTTTCTTCTCCGGTTTAGTTGTATATGTCACGAGGTTGTGCAAGACGAGCGAAAGAGAAAAAAATAGTATGGCGTGACATAATGATCGAAAACTGATTGGCAATATATTCCTTAACTCTTGCCAATTGTTAAATCATAAGAAAAAAAAACGGAAATATACTTTGTAGATAGCGGTGAGATGGCCAATCCTCGACCTGAATCACTGATCATACCTTCGGGTGTTTTCGATGAAATCAATAGACAATCGAAACGAAATTCTGTGACAATCTATGGACATTCGTCATCGTCATCGATTGACAGTTCAAGTAGTAAACAACTAAAATTAGACGAACGAAATTCTTCTCCGCAAACGCTTCACACAACGACGACAACCTCGTCGACAACAACCGACAGTGATTTCGAAAGTGACCAAGACGACAGTCTTCAATCTCAAGATCAATTAAAAAATGATCCGAACTATTCCAATCATATCAAACGACGTATCAAACGTTTTAATAAACTTTTCAAATCTGAAATTCCCGATGCAATGCCGACTTTGATTGATTCATATGTTTGTGCTTATCAAGGAGACATATTATTGCAAGGCAAAATGTACATAACCGATCGTTATCTTTGTTTTCATTCTCGTATAATTAATTATGTCACAAAACATGTTTATCGTTGGGAACAAATCAATAATGTGACAAAAGAACGTGTTGCTTTTATTTTTCCAACTGCAATCGGTATTCAATTGAAACCATCGGGCAAAAAAATCATCTACGCATCGTTTATTCAACGAGATCAAGCTTTTGACAAGATTAATTTGATTTGGACGAGATCTTTCAATGGGTATTATGTTGAAAATGATGATGATGATGATGGTATGGGTCAAGGTGGAACACTGAAAGCAACGAATGTGAATGAAAGAACCAATTATCCGAATTCCTACGATTTCAACAATCAAACCGAACAGGATGTATTAAAAATGTGTTGGAAGTCATCTCAAAAACGGCCAACTTCACTGCAACGAAAGAGTAGCGATGAAAAACAATCATCGAAGAAATCTGACAAACGATCATCATCGAAATTGCGCGAACAAAATCGAAAAGAAACTAACGACAAGAATAATAATAGTCAAACAACGAGAAATTCGAGATATACAAAAAATGACTTGAAAACAGTGGATAAAACGACAAGTAAATAGATTTAATGTGTTTTTCGATCGTCAATATGATTTGTTTGTAGGAAATCATTCGAGAACAAATCAACGTTCTCAAAGTCGTCATCGAACATCATCTCGTATCGATGATAATTCACCATCGATCACTGCATCTCCTCCAATTATCAGCCCATCCGTATCGACACACACAAATTCATCGAATATTCTAAATCAAATTTTCTCAATTCTCAATCAGATATATCAATCTTTGTCATTATACGTGCCATCACATCCCATTAAATCAGCTCTTATTATTCTCTTAATTTTAACATTATTATTCTTGCATTCATTCTATTTAATTAAATTAGCTTTTCGAATTGAAAATCGTCTACAATCATTGCATCATATATGGCCATCATCATCATCACCAGTAGTCAATTCAAATCAACTATGATATTCGGATTTGTGATTTTATTCGTTGATATCTATCCGTCCAAATTTATGTTATTGTTTCGGTTGTTTTCATCGGTGAGATATCTATTCAATTGAAGATTGAATTCTTGAATAGATGAACAGTTGTTTTAATCTTCATTTTCCTTATATTTGTGCCTCGGCTTCGCTTTCTTTTTATTATTATTTCATTCATACATTCATGATTGTTCTTAACCAGTAGTAAATATATGGACTCATCGAAAAAGAAAAACGAAACTGTAACAGATATACATATATTTAGTGGATGTATTTGCAATATACAAATCTAATGAATAGATATATTCAATCAAAAACAAACGTAATCCGAACACAAAGAGAAAGAAAGGAAGTGACAGTTTCGGTTGAATGGATACGTATATAGATAGATATATGTGTATGTAGATATGAAATAGACAAGCACAGGTATTCTACTGTTACCAAATAGAGATAAACAAGAACAATCATAAAGAAAACAAAGAAATATATCTTGATTTTTGTTGTTGTATGTTGCTTTCTCCTTCTTCTAGCTTCGATATGGATGATGTCTGACTTGAGGAATAACATTTGACCGTTGAACAAGTTGAGCTGGTTGTTGAGCGACAACACCAGGACCAGCAGCCGATTGTTGCGCTGCATTCGATGTTGCATTGATCATTTGATAAGCAGCACCTGCTGCTTGACCAGGTGCAGCAGTTATTTGATAGGCAATTTGCTGTTGTTGTTGTTGTTGCTGCTGGTGTTGTGCTTGAGCTGATTGTTGTGCTGCACCATTATGTAGAACGGGACCGGATGAATAGATTACCGGAGCACCTGTTGTTGTCACTGATCCTGAAGCTGCAGTTGGAGCTGCTTGAGCAAGTACATAACTTTGACCACCCGCTTGATAGATAGCTTGACCACCAGTTGAAGTATAGTAAACTTGTTGTGGAATACCAGCTTGTGTAGCATATTGAATCTAGAAACGGACAAAAGCAACAATAATTATTTAACGAAAGACAAAAGAAAATCTTCTAATTTTTTACTTGAGGCATTAAACCGAGCTGTTGTTGTTGTTGTTGTTGTGCTTGAGCTATTGCTGCATAATAGAGATTATTTGCATTAGCACCATTCATTGCCTGCTGTTGTTGTTGTTGCTGCTGCTGCTGCTGTTGTTGAGGAGTGTAAGCATGTTGATATTGTTGTTGTTGTTGAAGAGCAGCAGCAGTTGCTGACGCAGCACTTTGCTTTTGAGGTGAAATAATAGGTTGTGTTGATTGTGGTTGCATTGCAGTGGCTGCTGACTGTTGTATAACTGATGGCGAACTGGCTAATGTACCATTCGTATTATTTCCGTTAGCTGATTGTTGACTTATATAGGCTAAAAAGGAAATATTTTTTTATTATTGAAGAACAAAAAACGAAGCTAACCTTGTGCAGAAGTTGTTGATGGTAAACCTTGTTGTTGAGCATAGTTTGCCGGTACTTGAATATATTGTGTTGGTGCTGCTTGAATTGTTGGTTGACCAGCATACTGATAGACAACTTGTTGTGGTTGTCCGCCGACCATTGCCATAGGAAGCCGAGCTGCTGCAGTTGGTTGACCAGCAGCATTTAGAGCAATAAATTGTTGTTGTTGTTGTTGTTGTTGTGAAAGTTGTGCTTGTGTTTGTGATTGTAGCGCTGCTGCTGCACTTGCAGCCGTTGGAGCTTGACCAAGTAAAGCATAACCACCATTTGCTGTTCGGACGAGTGTATAACCAGGTGGAATACCATTGAGTAAACTCTGTTGTTGTTGTTGTTGCTGCTGCTGTTGAGCAGCTGCTACGGCTGCTAATTGAGCAGCTTGTTGTTGTTGTTGAACAAGTGCTTGCATTTGTGCAGCATAAAGTGCTGGCTGTTGAATTGCTTGACCAGCATGTGTAGCGAAAGCAAGAGGATTAACAGCTGTGGCTGCTGTTGGAAAACCACGAAGTGCATCAATTGGAATACCTGAAATGATCGAAAATAAAAAAAGAATAATGAAATCGTTAGGAGATTTTCTGTTACCTCCATAGATGACTTGACCGCCGAGACCGTTTGGAAGACCACCAACAGCATACAAACCACCTGATGCTGCTCGAATAACATTACTTGCTGGAAGTGCACCGAGAAGACCGCCTTGTCGATAGGCAGCTTGAAGTGTAGCAGCTGAATGACCGAGAGGTAATGTCGTTGCAACACCTGCTATAGTATTTGGACTGGTTGATTCTGTTGATGATGAACGTGGTGGAGGTGGAGGAGGAGGTGGTGGTAGCACTGCAGCACTCAACAATAGTTCATTGGTATTGGCATTATTAGTTGATAAATCATTAGCTGGCGATGATGTTGCTGAAGGATGTTCGTTGGATGTTGATGGTGAGGAAGACGATGGTCCCGTTCCATTTGTCACTGGTGCATTTACATTATCTGATGTCGTTGTTTCTCCATTGACATTTGATTGAGATACTTGTTCGATTGGTGGTGCCGGTGGCGGCGGTGGTGGTGGTTCTTCTTCATAAACATGTTCGAGTGCACGAGTTGCTGCTTCTGCTAATTCGATATTTTCTTTTAATTTATTCTGTAACAATGGATCATCACTTAAAGCAATCGCTCTCAACGTATCAGTATCTAACACATTCGATTCACTATTTGATTCTTCGAAACTTATCGGCCATTGACTTCCATCTTGAATGAGACTAACAATCGCATAAGGTAGACAATGATGAGGTCGTTTCACAGCCTCTCGTCCTTCGAATTCATAGAGAAATATCTGTGATTGATCAAATTGCTTTTCAAGATCATCGGTATCCTTTGGCGTTATAACTGAACAATGACTTGTAAATTGAGGTGTCGGCGCAATTGGCTGTAGTTTCGGTCCTTTTCTTACCAAAGCTGCCGTTTGTTTTCCTTCGACAATCTATAATAATTTATATTCACCAACAACTTTTTTTGTTTTTCTCGTTCGATGAATTAACTTACTTTAAAAATAATCATTTTAATCGCAACATTTCCTTCCCATGTACGTCGTACACTTGCATGTCGAATGCAAACATCCGCATATTTACAAACATATATGCCATATTTACTATGTCCTAAAACAACACATTCACATTTAGAAACAACAGAATGACTACGCACAATATCAAAATTCAAATAAATCTCTTCGATCAGAAGAAAGAAAATATACATATTACATCAAAAGACATAGGCGGAGGGGACAAGCTCGAAATTCACGTTGTTGTTGTTGTTTGTTCTTGATCAGTCATAATAACACGAATAACTAATATGAAAAGATTCTACATCGATTTCAAAGATCAAAATCGAACACAAAGGCCCATGCAAATATACATAAGAAAGAGAAAAAGACAACATGCAAGCAAAAAATTGAATCAATTTATGGTTAGTAGATATATCTATGTGCATAAGTAGACGAATCTCAAGATTAGTAGAAAATATCTAATTCTGCTTTCTTTTATACAACGAAAGAATAATATAAACAGACAAGTGAAAATAGATCGACGATTTGTGCTTTTGAAAAAAAAAGAATACTTACAAATGAGAGAATTATTCTTTAAAAACTGATTGTGGTTAATAGAATAAAAAAGTAAATGTATAGTCACACCAATGACAAAGTTGAATTTATGCTCGTATTTTTCTCTTATAGGTAAATCTTAATCAATCGAATATATTTACCTAGAACATTGAACGATGTTTCCGTACATTGATAACCATTTTGACAGATCTCATTGATTTGTTGTTCATTATCAATCAAAAATCCGTAGTGTTCATCGAATTCCGTTCGATTTCCAGCTGATGCCTTTTCGAATTTCTTTCGTATGACTAAAAGAAAAACAAATATTTCAATTAATTACTTCTTTCAAACAAAAAAAAACCAAAGAAAAGCAAAGATCAAGCAAGCATTAGACACCAACGAAGTAAACAGTTAAAGTAAAAAAAAAACCGAAATCAGAATCATTTCGAATATTATTCCTCGTAATAAACAGAAAAACGATATTCTTCGGAGCAAAATCATGCTTGTTTGACACGTATGTACAGAATATGTGAAGTAAGAAACTCTCTCGGAACAATATTCATGCAAAATAACCTAGCAGAAAATCAAGAGAATTAGTTTTTTGTCTTGCTTGAATTTCTCATGCAATTTATTTGCATTGAATGAGAAGAAACGTTCGATTTGACAAGTGACAAAAAAAATCGAGAAGCATGCAAAGAATAATAGTTTTAAAAAAAAAATAGTAAAATGATTAGATTAGTATTCAACAACGAAAATAAAAAAATAGGATTTTCTGTTATATAAATATATATATGTGTGTGTTTTTATTAACCGACCAATTTCGGAGATTTATCTGTCAAGATTGTGAAACTAGAAAAATACTTTTTTTAGGTTGGTTTTTTTTTCGAATTCGAGCGAAATGACGGACGATTTTTTGAATAATTCTCAAGTGAAAGATAAAAACAAGAAGATCTTTACCGAAAAAATCATCAGTCAATTGTGTATTGACGATTAATTCGACTTTGATTGGTTTCCAAGTGATCGAACGTTGTTCAAGAAAATTCTGTCGAATAACGGAATAGATTTGATTTTCGATTGTGGAATTCGGACTGATGTCGACAAGCATTTCTAAAATAACACATCGAATTGATGTTCGACAACAAATCGATTTACTCAGCGGTATTTGAACGGATTTATCTGTTTCACCATTGACATTTGTTTCATTTTCATCAGTCATTGTGTTAGCTACAATTGTAGAAATGATTGGAAACAGAAAAAGAAAAGTGCGTCTGTCATTTGTATCCGACTTGAACCAATCTTATTCGAGACGATCGAGTCGTCGCCACATGTTCAAAAGTTCGAATGGCGCTGTTTTGTTTTTTCCTTTTCTCTATTTTGAATAGACAGTTAAGCACGATGGATTTATTGAAACGAAAATTAAGTTTTAGCGGAAAGAAAAAGGAGAAAAAACCGAATCAATGGCAAGATGATGAAAAAGCTGTTCGAACAGGAACACGAGCTTTTCATGTGAAAGTAAACGCGACTTGTCTTTGGACTTGAAAAACAATTGTCGTTTCAGTATCTCGGATGTATTGAAGTTCAAGATTCTCGAAGTGTGAATATTTGTGAACAAGCAATTCAAAGTCTTTTAAATGAAAAAAGTCAACATATGAAAGCGAGTTTACTCGTATCCGCTGATGCACTTCGCGTCGTTGATGAGAATAAGAAAGTAAAAACGGAGTTGACTCTATGAACACTAATCTTGCATTGATTCGAAAGGGCTTAATTGTTGATCAAACGATCGAAAAAGTCTCGTTCTGTGCTCCGGATCGTTTTCATGAAAAAGGTTTTGCGTATATTTGTCGAGATGGTGCTACACGACGATGGCTTTGCCATGGTTTTCTCACAACCAAAGAAACCGTACGATAATCGAATCTGTAAAGAAAATCTCATCGATCGACGACTTTCTTCTTAGGGTGAACGTTTGAGTTATGCAGTTGGTTGTGCATTTCAAATTTGTCTTGAACGAAAACAAAAACGTGATCGTGATTGTCAACTAAACGGAAATCGAACATCACTCACACGGTTCGGTTCATTTCGTTCGGTTTCATTAACTGAACGGATCATCGATCCTCAAAGTGCACTGATTGCTGGTCTGTTGATTTAGTTGTTGAGATTCTTAACTGTTTTTTGTTGTTATTCAATAGAACCTGTTCCATTGACACCATCAATTCAGAAAAACAGTTTTATCGAACGACCGAGACCGAAAGGATCCTATGCCGAGAATTTGAAACGACACACATCATTTCATCAATTATTTTCAACGAAAACAAGTATATTAACACTCTTGTTTATTCAAAAAATTGCGAAAATTTTCTCTCTCTCTACTAGTTTCCGAAGAAGAAAATAAATTCTATCAAACCAACGCGGCTTTTCATTCGACTTCGATTATCAGTGAAAATCTAACAGCTAGTTTATATTCTCTCAATTCTCCTTCGATTCATTCCAATCAAACATCGCCTGATTCGATCAATGAAACATTCAATCCATTCGCTGTTCACTCATCATTTAAACGAAGTACGAATCCATTCGATGATTTTAGTCATTGATCAATTTCTTTCATTGTTTGTTTTTATCTTATTGAAAAATATTCGAAATACGCCTATGCAAAGCATTTTTTTACTTTCGAAAATATACATCGGATTAGTTTCGTATTTGCTCTTTTCATTTTTGTGTTTTTTTTTCTTGAAATTATAAATAAAGAAAAGAAAAACATCAATCTTTGTACGTGACAACAATGAAACACTGATCGAATCAAGGCAGAGAGAGAGAGACAGAGAAAGAAGAAATAATCCCAAGACGATACAGATATATGTGTACATATGTATATATATTTATATAGATTTTTGGAGACATTTTCGAAAATTTTTAGAGAGAAAAATCATATGTGGACAACAAAAATAAGAAGAAGAGAAAAAGAGAGAAAAAATATAAGAAAGATAGTTCTATTCCGATGTATGAATGAGAGCCAATTGATTGATTTACCAATCAGCTTCACCATTTGCTTTACTAAATACATAATCATGTCCTTCGAGATGCATGACACCGCTCTTCAAATTAAATCGCCATTTATTTTTCGTACGAGTGATCTTAAAAATTCAACAAATTTAACTTTTTTATTTAAAAAAACGTTCGATTTCACTTTATCGTATTGGCACAAGACGATATTTTCGGTTTCGAATAATTTCTCTGGCTCATCATCGCTAACATCATCATCCGAACAAAGTGGATTTGGGTCTTCTCGACCTTCTTCATTGATATCGTCATCGTCATCATCATCCATATCATCCTGAGCATCATTCTAAACGAAAATTCAATTCATTGGATTGAAAACTAAACTCGAAACTTTACTCCATCAACTTCACTATCATCGTCATCGTCGTCTTCATCACCCATCTAAATTAACAAACAGAAAAGTTTTCTTTTTTTTTTGATTCGATTCGAATTACCGGTGGGCCTGTACCATCGACTTGCAAACAAATTTCAATAGTCTTTTTTGATTTTTTCTTTCGACTTAATTCATCGATAGCTCCATCTAATTGACCCGGTGCTTTCATTGCACCATTTCCAATATTCGTTGGAGTCTATTGAAACGAGAGAAAAAAACAAAGATTCGAAGATTTTTTTCTAATTTTCATACTGGATAACTCAGTCGAGGAAATTGTGTTTGTCCTTGACTGTTAAGTGATGACATTGCCGTTGCTGACTGTGTTGGAATAAATGACGATTGGTACATTTGATTGGGTTTTTGAGCAACACTCGTAGCTGATTTGTTATTTGTTGCATCACCGGTTGCTGAACGTCCATGTTGTCGAGTTAAAGCTTGATCTACAGCTGATACTTGTACAGGTTCTAATGCTCGTGAATGACTTAACTTGTCTAGCCACGTCTAGTGATAGAAAAGAAAAACAAAGCCGTTTATTTGTTGTCTCTCTCGGGGAGTTTTTATTTTTTTGGAGGGGGGGGGATATTACTTTTTCAAGCTCTTTTGATGTTTGATCATCATAACCTTCTTGTCGCAGTGCTTCTCTCACATTTTTACAAACATCTTTAATAATCTCTTCGTAGAGCTTTTTCTAAAGAAATAAATTCAAATGAAATTTAATTTTTTTTCCCACAAATATCTCGATGGAATATTTGGGCTGTTTTTTTTATTCAAAGGCTTACAGCATCGGTTGAATTTGAAGCCATTGGTTATGCGAATGTTTTTATTTTTGGTGAGACTCGTTTACAAAAATTGCAAGTGAGTCTAACGAAATTTCCCAGCAGAAATGTTCCTTTTATACTCGTGCTCTCCCCCTATATACACAACGAAGTTTACGGCTAGAATCAGCGGCTAACTCCAAGCGCCACATGCAATCATAAAAATCAAGCATAGAACACGCTCGGAACGGTATTTTAGTTTGATTTCTATTGGTTATTATGAAGAATAAGAAACGAAAGAAGAAAAAATAAAATAATAAATGTCCATATATATGTTGTTAGATAATAATCTGGATTAAAAAGCTTTCTTTTGAAATCAAAATATTAATCGAAAATGGAATCATTAAGTGATCTACGTTCGATGATCGAACAAACATTGACAATGATCATCACACCAGATCAACAATTAATCGAAAAGGGTCAAACACAATTGCAAGCTTTGGAATTATTGGATACGTATACACTTGCATTGACTGAAATTGCTGTTGATAATACACGAGATATTAGTATTCGACAATTAGCTGGAGTTTTACTTCGAAAATATGTTAGTAAACATTGGACAAGAGACACGGAACATTTCGTTGAACCTGAAGTATCCGAACAAGTAGAAAACCGGAAAAAAATCCATCGAAAACTTTTGAAAATAAGATAAATTTCGTTTTAGATTAAAATTCAAATACGTCGTATACTTCCTCATGGTTTACATGAACCTAATCATCGACTTCGTGTCGGCCTTGCTTGTGTTATATCAGCTGTTGCTGAATGGGATTGTCCAGAATCTTGGCCAGAATTATTACCCTTTCTCATTGAATCATTAAAATCAACAAATAAATCTCTTATTCATGGTTCAATTCGTGTTCTCACAGAAATTGTTCGTGATCTCGATGATCGACAAATACCCTACGTACTTCCTTTACTTCTACCTGAAATGTATCGTCTAATGATTTCCAATGAATTCAATCTACGTATTCGTACGCGTGCTATCAGTATTTTCACTTTACTTGTTTCACTTGTTCATGATATCAATGAACATGATCGAATCATTTCAGTTGGCTACATTCTTCCGTATCTATCACATTATTGTGAAGCATTCAAACGATTTTTGACGGCACCTGATTCGTCATTAGTATCGGATACAGGCTGTCGAATTGAAACTATTCGTGCATTGACATTATTATTTAAAAGTTTTCCAAAATTAATGCAACAAAACGCGGCTGATCTTCTACAATCGGTTTGGACTTGTTTGACATCGAATACGGAAAATTATGTGGCAACTGTTGTATATAAACACGGCGAAATGGATGCATCAGTCGATTCTGATGGTCAGTTTGTTTGTTTTTTTTTGGATGCTTCTAATCGAAATCGATTTATTTTCTAGGTGAAACATTAAGTTTCGAATGTTTAATCTACAGTTTATTTGAGTTCGTTCAAGTTCTTATGGATGTTTCAACGTATAAAAATTCTGTGAAATCATCGATGGAAGAATTATGTTATTATTTAATTTTGTGTATGCAAATAACCGAAGAAGAAGTAGAAGAAAAAAAAACGGAATAAGATTAGAATTTTGTAAAAAAAATGCTTCTAGTATGAATCGTGGTCGAAAAACGTCGCACGTTATGTCGAAGATGAAAGTGATGATTCATTTTCTCATTCTGTCAGATTATCAGCTTTGGAATTACTTCTTGTAAGAATCCATCGGATTGAATATAAACATTGAATTCGATTTGTATTCTAGTCGATAACAAGTGAATTCAAAAAAGAAGCTGGCATTGGACTTTGGAAAGCTGTTCAGTAAGATTGAAATCAAAGTTTGAATGAGTTGTAGCCAATTTCTCTAATTAGTCGTCATTTATCTCATGCTGAAGCATTGAAAACTCATAATTCTTCTCGTTGGTAAGTTCAAATGAGCAAATTTTCCCGTTTTGATTTTATTGATCCTTTCAGGTGGAAATTACATGAGGCTTGTTTATTAGCAATGGGTCGTTGTAAACAATTGCTCAACGATATGTTAGAAACTGGTTATGTAAAAATCGATCTCGATGCATTCGTTCGACAAGTACCATTAGCTGATTTGTCTCAATTCGGTAGATGAATGTGAATTTCGTTTTGCAAATGTAAAAATCAATGATTTTCAATTAGATCATCCGTATTTGGTTTGCCAAGCGGCACTTTTCGCTGGTCGATTTTCTCGTTCGTTGAGTGCTGAAGTGAATCGAATGTAGGCAAAACGAAACGATCGATGACTTGAAGATAAAGCCATTTGATTTCAGATTTTTGGATGGTATTTGTCAATTATTAGAACAAGCTCAACATCCAATTATCAATCTTTCATCTCTACGAGCATTTTACTAGTATAAAAATCAAAAAAGAAGCTTTTTCTTTTGAATAAAAAAAGAATTCTTCTTTGAAATAGTTATTGTGAAGAAGTTGGTGTTGATCAAACGAATGATATCGTTGCGTATCTTCCTCGTATATTCGAAGGAATCTTAGCTACAATGAGTCGAATACCACAAGCTGCTTACATTTGGCCGTTAGAATCTCTTGCTATTCTAATCAGTGTTGACGAACAGTTCGTTTCAACGATTGAAAATCGTCTATCACCGTTAGCTATTGAATTATTCGTTAATTACATTCAAGATCCATTGATCAATGGCGAAACAACAGCGATTCTTAAAGGTCTTGTTCATAATAAACAAGTTTCGAATTTAATTCAAGAACGACTTATTCCACTCGTACAATCAATTGTCGATACCAATCCGGCTACATCGAATTTGCCACGTATTGCACCGAGTCTTGCATTTTCAGTTTTGGATCTCTTAACAACTGTTCTTCGTTCGTTAAATCCGCCGATCAATCGAAATCTTTTCCATGAAACATTTCCAATTGTTATACATTTATTGTTAACAAGTGATGATCAACAGATTTTAATCAATGGTGGCGAATGTCTATGCGCATTTTTATCGTGTGTATCGACGGATTTATTTGCTTGGACCGATCCGAAAACAAACATATCCAGTATTGAATATATTCTTCAAGTTTTAGCGAAATTTCTCGATCCAAAAACTCCAGAAAATTGTTGTACATTTGTTGGAAAATTAATTCGAGGTTTTATCAGAGAAATTAATAAGGCTAATCAACCAAGTTTACTTGGAGAAACTCTAGGACAAATATTAAAAGCTGTTCTAGCTAAACTGCAAAGTACATTTTTCGATGAATTCATCAAATCACGATCGTTTTTTTATTTTTGTTTTCAAGGTTCGACTGTTCTCAGTGTTCAACAAAGTTTAATCGTTGTCTTTGCTCATTTAATTCAAAATAATCTTAGCGATGTTGTGAATTTTCTCACATCAACACCTGGTCCACAAGGTACCAGTGCGTTTGATTTCGTTATGCACGAATGGGTGACAAAACAACATCTATTCTCAGGTCCTTATGACATTAAAGTCAGGTAAATTAAAAGAAAACAAATCTCGTTTTTGCTTTTTTCATTAAAGAATTCGTTCGTATTGAATATAGTATTATTGCTCTAACTGGTCTTTTGGAATATTCGATGACAAATAACGATACACGTTTTCAAACATTAATCGTTCCAGGTGATCAAATCATCTATCATCAAGCAGGTCAAGCTATTTCTCATCGAACACGATCGAGAACTTCGAAACAGCCCGAACAATGGACACGTGTGCCGTTAGTTGTAAAATTATTCAAGATTCTCGTTCTCGAATTACAAAATCAGATAAATACACGTAAAGAATTCGAAGAAGATTGTGATTTCGATGACGATGATGACGATGACGACGACGATGGTGAGAACGATGAAAATCTCAATTCAGAACTCGATAATCCACAATTAAACTCATTGAAATCATCTGATGATGAAACAGCAAAATATTTAGAACGCTACGATAATCTCTTAGACGATGTATTCGATTTCGAATTCTTTCAAGAAAAAGATCCCGATGCATTCAATGATCCATTAATGCAAGTTGATCTACTCGATTATTTAAAAGAACGTTTACGTTTATTTGCTACACATGCTTGGTTTGCCATATTTCAACAGCATTTAAATGCTATCGAACGAAATGCTTTACAAAAAATAGCAGTACTTCCACCATCATCATCATCTTAGATTAGAACAAAATGAAACAGTGAGTTTATTATTCATTCCAGCTTTGTGTATTTTTTGTATTATATTATTTAACAAAACAAAAAATAGATTGACATATATATATATATAATGTATTGAAGAATTCAATTCATCGGTAGATTTTCTTTGTTTTTTTTATTTCCAGAAATATGGATGAATACAGAAACGATAAATTAGTAAATAAATTAACTCCAAGATTTCGACGACACTTATTATACTAACACCAATCCATAGACCTAGAAAAATAAAAGAAAAGGAAAAATAAACTCATCTTCTCATCAAAGTAATCGATTTTTTTTTGTTTTTTTACTTGTTTGACCTCCGATACTCGAAATTAAATCTACCCATGTGTAGACAGGCGATTCACGGAGAATTTCAGTTGCATGAGCACTAGCCGAGATTTCAAGAGCAACAATGTTATCATCGAGACCGGTCGAAAGAGGACCTGAAGGATAGACGTCGGTAGAATTGAGATCGGCAAGATATTTTTGTCTATTATGAAAATGTTGTTTTACACGGTAATAAACTTTATCTTTCGCTTGAATATTTGGATAGGATGCGTATGATGATTGTACTGAATATTGAATGATTTCACATTCAGGTAGACATTCCGAACATAATTCCGTCGAATCTAGAAAGATGCGAATATGATTAGATGAGAATCGAGTACTATTGGCTTAATTGTAGTTTACTGAAAATTGCATGTGTTCGTAGGCAATAACAGTCAATTGGACATACGCTAATATTTGATGTTTGATGTTTATTATTATTAAAATATTGATAGAAAACAACGAATCGTGGATCAATACATTCACATTCTCGTACGATGTATTGATGTTCGCAGATTTTATAGCATAATGCTTGAGTATATCGAATCTGTTGATTAGAAAAGATGTATTTCATATCTTCGGTTAGATCTTGTCGACATTGTTGCATAAACGACATGACACGAGGAAGAAAGGTAATTTTTGTATATCTATCAGGTCCAATAAAGAGACTCGTCTGAGATAAGATCGGTATTTCATGTTTTCGATGAATAAATATTCTCATTGCCGCACGATTGTCCAAATATTGATTGTATGTTTTTTGTTGAAGATAAAATTCAAAGAAAACTTGATATTTTTCATCGCCATTATCATTATTATTGAGAAACCAATCTGGTCTCGTATCGTTAATTATTTCTTTTCGAACATGTAGATCATTATCGAATGTATAACAAAATCCATAGTTCGGATGAAACATTTGTCGTAGTTTTCGATTACATTTTCGTTTGTTAAACAGACATGTAATGAGAATATCATCTAACTGAAAACCCCATTTAACAAACGGATGTTTTTGTCCGCTGACTTGATCGCCAAGAATTCGTTCCATGTATACATTAACGGCTTTGAGATAGTTTTGTTCGTCATCAGTTGAAGATGTTGAAGTATTTGAATTTGGCGATGGTGTTTTTTTACCAGTATTTAAAAATCCATCGTCTCTTAATGGAACGATATTGCAGAAAGTAATCGCAGGAAAAAATTGAGGATCCTGTTCGGATTGAATAGTAAGATGAATTTTTGTTGGTTGTATTCGATAATTACTGATAACGATTTTGGTGAAACAGATCATGAGAATGAAAAATATCCAAAAACAATATCCCCAGAAAAGACTTGTGATGAATGTTTTCGCTCGGCCAATTCGCCGAATGCCACTCGCAGGAGAATTTATAAACCATCGTGTAAGATTAGTTTCTCTTGTCGACATTTTTAAGAAAAAATAAAAATGAATAAGAAGAAAATTCTTTTGGGCTCTTGTTTTTATTAAAATAAAAAGTGCATTTCTTTCATCAATCATCAACTATTTTTAATAAATATCTAGTTTTTCAGATATTGATTTTAAAAGAAATGTCTACAACTCATTTTCAAGCACCGGTTGTTATCGATAATAAAGATGGTTGGGGACCAACTGAAGACACGTTTCAATATAAAGACATGCCTTACCAACCCTATTCCAAAAGTGATCAATTAGGCAAAGTACGTCCTTTTTCATACTTGTCGTTCAATATTTAGTTTTCTATTTATCACAGGTTGCTGATTGGACAGGCACACTCTATGCTGACAAACGACCGAACAGTAAATAGGAAAATGAAAGGAAAGTTTGCGATTGAAATGAAATCTTTCAGATCGATATCGTTCGCAATATGGTGTTGGTGTTGGAATGTATCAATATATTCATGAAGATGATGAAAATACATTTCAATTGGTCGATTCAAGTCGATTGCCGAAACCAGCTTATCAACGTCGACCGCGTTTTCAACCGAATGTAAACGAAAAGAGTCATTGAAACGAAAACAAATCCTTTTCTTTGTCTAGCGTTTTCGACCACAACAAAATGCGAATAATCGTTTTCCTCAAATGCAGAAAACACTTGGTGGTTCGCAGAAAAAATCAAAAACAATGAAAAATTTAGAAATGTAAAAATCATCATCATTGATTGACGAAAACAATGTTCAATAAAACGCTAAAACCTATTTTCAGGGATCAAATGAGACAAATGCGAAAATGGCAAAAACAATTCGGAAATCGAACTGATCCTCGTCAGCATGTAAAAACGTTTTGTTTGTTTTTTTCTACGTTCAAATAAGAAAACAACTTGATGTCTTTATTTTAAAAAGCAGCAAGCCAAACAACGTGAACCATCCGTACGTATTCGTGACGATTGGCAAGTCATTGAAGAAATTCCATTCAGTAGTTTATTGAAATTAAGTCTACCATATGTTAATGAACCTGAAGAATTGTAAATTCAATTAGATTTTGATTTTATTTCAAATCAAAACTGATCATTTTAGGAGCGTTTGGGGTTCATTAGAATATTATGATAAACGATATGATCGTACAACAACAAAGACTGAAAGAAAATTAGCTATTGTCAATCGTTTAATACATAAAGTTACAACTACAAAAGATCCGGTTATTCGACAAGTTCGAAATTGATTTTTTCAGAGAATTTTAATTGAATTTCTATTCTTCTTCTTCTTCTTCTTCTAAAAAGATTTGTAAAAGTCATGGAAATGTTTTTGCAACTGACGCTATCATTTCAACATTAATGTGTTGTACACGATCGGTTTATCCATGGGATATCGTTGTTGATGTAAGCAGATTGAATGACCGCGAAACAACTAGTTTTTTTTCTTCTGTTTGTCATTTGTAGAAAATTGGTTCACGATTATTTTTTGATAAACGTGAAGATTCAACAATCGGTATAAAATATTACAAACTATGATAGATTTTGAATTAATTTTGTTGTTGTTGTTGTAGATACTTTGACGGTCAATGAAACTGCTAATGAACCACCACCAGAAGATGGAACAATCGATTCAGCGAAGAATTTAGGTGTCGAAGCTGTCTATATCAATCATACTTTTGCACAACAAGTTCTTAAAATGGTAAATTTGAAGATGTTTTGTTTTTTATTCAAAATAAGTTTTGTGTTCAGGGCGATGAACGATA
>Ga0209930_1002214_pt1 | contig 24208 bp, 26 predicted proteins | sample ThiBiot_500_biof_2_FD_183948 | JGI IMG/M metagenome (GOLD analysis project Ga0209930, IMG submission 183948) | Wastewater bioreactor microbial communities from Cape Town, South Africa - Thiocy_cont_500_biof (SPAdes) | ecosystem: Engineered > Bioreactor > Thiocyanate-remediating >... | reverse complement strand
AAAATGGGCGTCCGCCTCGCCACCAATCTCAAGGGCTCGCGCTTTTCCGTCGACCATGTCGAGATCACGGCCGAGGGCCGCGAGCGGCTCAAGCAGGCGATCGGCGCCGACTGCGTCAGCGAGGACGCGGCGCTGGCCGGCGCCGACGTGGTCGTGCTCGCCGTCCCCGACCGGCTGATCGGCAAGGTCGCGCACCAGATCATCGGCCGCGTCAGGCCCGGCACCGCGCTGATCGTCCTCGACGCGGCGGCGCCCTATGCCGGCGAGATGCCGGAACGCGCCGATGTGACGACCTTCGTCACCCATCCCTGCCACCCTTCGGTGTTCCCCGAGAACGTCACTGACGGCAAGCGCGACTTCTTCGGCGGCGTCAGCGATCCGCAGGCGATCGTCTGCGCGCTGATCCAGGGGCCGGAAGAGCATTACGCGCTCTGCGAGGAGGTCGCCCGCACGATCTATGCGCCGGTCTCGCGCGCGCATCGCTGCGAACTCGAGCACATCGCCATCATGGAGCCGGCCATGTCGGAGACCGTGGGCGCGACGCTGTGCCTCGCACTGCGTGAGGCGACCGACGAGGCGGTGCGCCGCGGCGTGCCCCGCGAGGCGGCGATGGACTTCATGCTCGGCCATATCCAGATCGAGCTCGCCATCGCCTTCGGTATCTTCAAGGAAGGCAAGTTCTCCGACGGCGCGCTGCACGCGATCCGCGAGGCGCGGCCGCTGATCTTCAAGGACAACTGGCTGGAAGCCGTCTTCAGCCCCGAAGCGGTGATGGCCTCGGTCAAGGATATCTGCAACCCGAAGCAGGCCGCCTGAGCGGCGCCATCGCTAGAGCCTTTCCTGGCTTGCTGGAAGCGCTCTAGGGCCCGAAGATCGACCAGTCCATGGCGCGGGCGAGGCGTTCCAGCGCCCGCGAGCCGAGCAGTGAATTGCCGACCTTGTTGAGGCCGGGCGACCAGACGGCGATCGACGCCTTGCCGGGCACGATGGCGAGGATGCCGCCGCCGACGCCGCTCTTGCCCGGGATGCCGACGCGGAAGGCAAAGTCGCCCGAGCCGTCATAATGGCCGCAGGTCAGCATCAGCGCGTTGATGCGCCGTGCGCGCTCGGCCGAGACGACCTTCTGGCCGGTGAGCGGGTGGCGGCCCTGGCCGGCGAGGAAGCTGCCGGCCACCGCGAGCTGGCGGCAGCTCATGGCGATGGCGCATTGATGGAAATAGACGCCGGTCGTCATCTCCACCGGATGGCGGATATTGTCATAGGCCTTCATGTAGTTGGCGAGCGCGCGGTTGCGGAAGCCCGTCTCCTGCTCCGAACGCGCCACATCCATGTCGATGACGATGCTCTCGTCATCGGCGAGCGAGCGCATGAAGCGCAGGATGAGGCCGATCGCCTCGCGCGGCTTGTAGCCGGCAAGGATCACGTCGGTGACGACCAGCGCACCGGCATTGATCAGCGGATTGCGCGGGATGCCATGTTCATATTCGAGCTGGACGATCGAATTGAAGGGATTGCCCGAGGGCTCGCGGCCGACCCGGTTCCACAGCGTGTCGCCGACCTGGCCGAGCGCCAGCGTCAGCGTGAAGACCTTGGAGACGCTCTGGATCGAGAAGGGCAGATCGGCATCGCCGGCCGTGAACAGCGCGCCGTCATGGGTGAGCACCGCGATGCCGAACTGGCCGGGATCGACCTTGGCGAGTTCCGGGATATAGGCGGCGACCTTGCCGCGTTCAGTCGCGGCGCGCGCCTCGGCGGCGATCTCGTCGAGGACGGTCTGTAGCTCGGGCATCGGCTCCCTTATCCGGCCAGCACCCGCGTCGCGGGGAAAGTGATGCGGATCAGCGTCCCCTGCCCTACGGCGGAATCGATCACGAAGGAAGCCCGGTTGGCCTCGACCAGCGCCTTGGTGAGCGGCAGGCCGAGCCCTGTCCCGTCGCTCCGCCGCTCGCGCGAGGTCGAGAGCTGGCGGAACGGCTTCAGCGCCGTCTCGATGTCCTTTTCCGACATGCCGATGCCGGTATCGCGGATGCGGAGGCTCACCTCGCCATGCGGCTCCATCGCGGTCGATACCACGACCTGGCCGCCGGCGAGCGTGAACTTTACCGCGTTCGAGACGAGGTTGAGCACGATCTGGCGGATCGAGCGCGGATCGGCCACGACATTCGGCACCTGGCCGGACAGCGAGGTGCGGATGATGATCCGCTCGCGATTGGCCTGCGGCTGCATCAGCGCCACGCATTCCATGACGATGTCGTTGAGCGCCACGGACTCGAAATTGAGGTCCAGCTTGCCGGCCTCGATCTTGGAGAGATCGAGCAGATCGTTCAGAAGGCTCATCAGATGCGCGCCCGAGACATGGATGTCGCGCAGATATTCCTTGTAGCGCTCGGTGCCGATCGGCCCGAAACGCTCCTCCATCATCACCTCGGAGAAGCCGATGATGGCGTTGAGCGGCGTTCGGATCTCGTGGCTGACCTTGGCGAGGAAGTCCGACTTCTGCATCGACGCGCTCTCTGCGGCGCGCTTCGCGTTGATCAGTTCGCCCTCGGCATTCTTCCATTGCGTGATGTCGCGCAGTACGGCGCAGAACTTCCCCGTCTCCGGCAGGCGGCCCATCGTCATGAACAGCGGGATCAACCCGCCCTGCGGCACCCGCGCGATGACCTCGCGGCCATCGTTGAGCACGCTCGCGACGCCATTGCGCGCGAGACCATCGAGATAATCAAGCGCCGACTGGCGGCTCTCCTCGGCGAGGAGATCGGGCAGGCGGAGGCCGGCCACCGACGCCGTCTCGACGCCGAACAGCGCCTCGGCCGAGCGGTTGATGCGCTCGATGCGCGCGTCCTGGTCGACGACGATGATGCCGTCGGTCGCCGTATCGAGGATCGCCTCCAGCTCGACAATGCGCTGGCGGGCATAAGCGAGGTCGGCTTCGAGCAGCGGATCGGGCTGGGGCGCCGGGGGCGGAGGCGCCTCTAGCGTTGCGGTCACCGGCTCTGCTTGGCGCTCCGGCTCGGACGCCGCTTCAGCAGGCGCGACGGGCTCGGGCTCGTGCGGCGCGAAGGGCGCATCCGGCGCCTCGGCCGGCGGCGGCTCGGCAGCGGGGGGGGGCTCCGTCGCGACAGTTTCCGCCTCGGTTGGCGGCTCGGCGGGAGCCTCGGCGGCAGGTTCCGGGACAGCCTCCAGCGGAGCCTCGGCTTGCGTCGGCTCGGGCGGCGCAGGCTCCGCGGCACGAGGTTCGGGGCCGAGAGGCTCCGGGGCGGCGGGCTCGGGAGCGCGGGCATCGGGCGGACGGGTCGTGGACGGGCTGCTCAGCGCCGCGGCGATGCGGCGGAAGGCATCCTGTTCCGGCACTGACAGGCGGTCGGTTTCGGGCGCGGGCAGCGGCCGGGCCAGTCGGATGACATTGGAGCCCTGCGGCTGCATGGCGCTCCGCGGCCGCTCGGCCGGCGCGGGCGCCGCCTCGGGCCGATCGGAGCGGCGGATGACGCCGAAGCCGCGATAGCCCTCGAAAAGGCGGTCGCGCGAGAAGGCCGGCAGCGCCGCGAGATCGACGGCGACGAAATGCGCGCCATCCTCGGCCGGCCAGTCGAGCGTCACGCCGCTCCAGGTGTCGCGGCGCGCGATGAGCCCGGCGACGGCGCCGGTCGGATCGAGGCCGAGCCGGGCTGCCATCTCGCCCCAGCTCTCGCCGACCGCGATCGCAGACGCCGTTCCGACCACCTCGGCGAAATCCGGCGACACGAAGGTGAAGCGCCCGCCGGCATCCATCTGGAACACGAAGCGCACCGGCGAGCGCGGCGGCTCGAAGCGGAATCCGCCGGCCGGCTCCGGCTGAGGCTCGGCGTCCGGCTCGGGTTCTGATTGGGTGGCAATCTCGGGTTCGGGCGCCGGCTCTGCTTCAGCCGCAGCCTCGGGCGCCGCGTCCTCGGTCACCGGCGACGTGTCGGCGGCGCCAGGCGCGGCCTCCATCGCGGGCGAAGGGATCGTTTCGGCGTCTGGCTCGATCGATGGAGCGGAAGCAGGCGTTACCTCGACGGTCGCCACTGCTTCCGGCTCGGCCGGACGGACGGTTTCCTCCGGCGCGGACGGCTCGACCACGACCCGCTCGCCCGGCCCGACCACCAGGAGATGGAAGCGGCTGCCCTCGTTCTCGAAGAGGGCGAGTCCGGCCGGACGGCGCATGTCGCCGATCCTGAGCGCGCGTCGCGCCAGCCTCTCGCCGCGTTGCGCCGCCGAGGCGACCAGTTCGGCGACCGCCGTCTCGCCATCGACCAGCCAGGCCGCGCCGCCGCGTTCGGCCAGCACGGCGCCGCTGTCGTCGAGCACGGCGACGGCGCATTCCTCCTCGGCGAGCGCGGCGACGAGATCCTCCGCCGCCTGTCGCGGCGCGGGCCGCTCGCGGCCTTCGGGCAGCGCGACCAGCACGGCGGGCGCGCCGTCCGGCAGCGCAACGCGCCGGCATTCGACGGCATGGCTGGCGAGCCCGGCACCGACCGCGAAGCGGATGCGCTCCAGCCGCGCCGCGCCGGGCGCGAGGCTGCGCGCCGCGCGGGCGATCTGCATGGTGGCCGGAAGAGCGGGCGAGAAGCGCCGCTCGAGCAGATCCTCGATCCGCCGCTCGCCGAAGAAGCGCGCGCCGGCGGCATTGGCGAACAGAATCCGCCGCCCGTCGGCCGAGAAGAGCAGCATCGGCCGCGGCGCAAACAGGACCGATCCCAGTGCCGGCAGGGCCGCCAGCTCGAGAAAGGCATGATCGCGTCCGCTCATCGTCGGTCGGGCTCCCATGCTCCGGATCGGTTCCGGCGCGCCGCACCAGGCTGTTTGCTTAACAAGACTCTAATAGATCGCCGGCGCGGCAAGGTCCACGCACGCGCCCTTTTTGCAGCGCGGAGTCCAAGGGCTTGGTTAATCGCCGACGCGTTTTCACAGACTTCCGTTGCGGCTATGCTCTTGGCTCAAGCCACGGAGGACGAGACGATGGCCAAAGAGACGGAGTTCGATATTCCCGAGGCGATGCGCACCTTCGCCGACAAGAGCGTCGACCAGGCCCGCAAGGCCTTCGACGACTTCATGGCAGCGACCGTGAAGGCTGTCGACAAGGCCGAGACCTCCGCCAAGTCGATCCAGGACGAGGCGCGGACGGCCAACAAGCAGGCGATCGGCTTCCTCGAAGAGAATCTCGCCGCCTCGTTCGAGTTCGCGCAGAAGATGGTGCGCGCGCGGACGCTGGAGGAGTTGCAGTCGATCCACAGCGAGTTCATCCAGCGCCAGGTTTCGGCGGCGGAGGCGCAAACCCGCTCGGTCGGCGAGGCGATGACCCGGGCCGCAAGCGATCTCGCCGCCAAGGCCAAACCCTGAGGCCGGCGCCCGCCCCGCGGCCTGCCGCGCGGATGGGCGCCGCTGCCCGTTTGGCCGGCATCGCATTGCAGCATAGTGATCTGGCAAACAAGGGCAGAATTAATCCGGACCTCAAGGAAATTGCCCTTTTGCGACAGGAAAAATGAACGCGAATCCCCTTGTGCGTCGCAAAATGATGTTGCAATGCACAAGGTCACTGGCTATATGTGAGGCATCTCGACCGGAGCCGAACGGATCGTCTGTCACGGCTCTCTCGCTCTCGAGATCGACGCATTCTCAAGGAGAGCCGAAATGACCGATACCCCTGCCGCGAAGCCCGCCAAGACCGCCGCCGCCAAGGCTGCCAAGGCCTTCGAGGCGCCCTTCGAGGCGTTCAGCTTCAATTTCCCGACCGCCGAGATGCCGGCTGCGTTCCGCGACCTCGCCGAGAAGACACTCTCTGGCAGCAAGGACGCCTATGCCAAGATGAAGGCCGCCGCCGAAGAGGCGACCGAGGCCTTCGAGGACAGCGTCGAGACGGCGCGCAGCGGCATGGTCGAGCTCAGCCACAAGTCGCTCGACGCGGCCAAGGTCCACAGCGACGCCTCCTTCGCCTTCGCGAAGGAGCTGCTCGGCGCCAAGACCTTCGCCGAAGTGCTCGAGCTGCAGATGGGCTTCGCCCGCAAGCAGACCGAGGCCTTCGCCGCGCAGGTCAAGGACATGCAGGACTTCTCGCAGAAGTTCGTGGCCGACGCCTCGCGCCCCGTGAAGGCGAGCGTCGAGAAGGCGCTGAAGGGCACCACGCTCAACTGAGCGGTCCCCGCGACATTTCGAAAGGCGCCGGCGGCCAACCGCCGGCGCCTTTTTCATGACGTCCCGCCGCTTCGAAAAGCGCGCTGGGGAAAGCGGTGCCCGGGCGCTGTTAGCACTTGCAACGCGCCGCCAATGCTTCTAGGTTCCGCTCGCTTTCAAGGTAGGCAGCTGTAGCTCAGTTGGTTAGAGCGTCGGATTGTGGCTCCGAAGGTCGGTGGTTCGAGCCCACCCAGCTGTACCAAAAGCAACATCTCATCACATCAGAGTCTTCTTGCGTGACGCGATGTCGGGGAACTGCCTTCGTCCCTTGCACTTGCGCAAGTGCCCGCAACCTCAAGCACTCATCTGATCACAATCGCTGAGGCGACCGCTGGATGGTTCAGCCGAGCCGCCGTCTCTCGCCCGCGCGGCCGTCTTACTTTCGGTGCTCGCGGCGTCGTTGACCCGACCGATTAAGCGTGTACGATAATTCCCATGATCATAACATGGGACGAGCCGAAGCGGCTCGCCAACCTTGCCTCGCCAACCTTGCCAAGCACGGAATGGACTTCGCCGACCTCGATCTTGAGTTCTTCGAGACGGCGCTCATCTTTCCGGCCAGGCTCGGCCGCAGCAAGGCGATAGGGCGCCGGGCAGACGGCACGCTGGTGGTCATCTTCGCCGAGCTGGGCAGCGAAGGCATTTCCGTTATCAGCATGCGGCCGGCCTCGCCGGCCGAACGGAGGCTCCTGTGACAAAGCGCAAGCTCATGAAGGACTTCGAGCCCGGTCACGGCTTCAGCCGCGAGGACTGGGACGAAGTATCTGACAGCCCTGAATTCACGAAGGAAGAGATCGCAGCAGCGAAGCCTTTTGCGGAAGCCTTCCCGGCGCTCGCCGAGAGCATCAAACGCGCGCGCGGGCGTCCCCGCCTCGATGCGCCGAAAGAGGCGGTGACACTCCGCCTCTCGCCGGAGACGATCGCCCGCTTCAAGGCAGGCGGCGACGACTGGCGCGCACGCATGAGCGAGGCGCTGGACCATGCCGCGCCGTCCGACACGGAAGCGGGCGGAAAGGTCGCGCGGCGATAGCATCGCCCTTCGAACCGCAAAAGGCGGAATCCCTAGGCTCGGATGCGGGCCGACGCAGCGGCTTTGACGCTCCCCGCCGTATGAAACGCTCCCTGCCCTTCACGCATTGTGTCCGTGCGCGGCAGGCATACGGGAGGCTTCATCATGAGTGCGAGCGTTCAGCGCTTCATCAATCGGCTGGCGATGTCTTCCGCCGGCATGCGGGCCGCGCGCGAGCATGCCGGCAGCGCTTCGGTCGGAGGTGAGGCGGCCCTGCCATTGACCTTGCTTGCGCTCGGGCAGCGGCTCGCCGACGATCTGGTGCGAGGCGGCGAGGACGACTGCGCGGCGTTCGAGGCGATCGAAGAGGCGTTCATCGACGACGATCCCGAGCTCTCGGAGGCCTCGAGCCGGGTCATCGAGGCGGCAGTCGGCCGGGCTGTCGAGCGCGAGACTTTGCCGGAACTGCGCGTGAAGTTCGGCGAGCGGTCGGGCGAGAAGGCGCTCACCTATGTGGCGCTCGATCGCTAGCAGCGATTTGCCCGCGTGGCATGATGCGATGTCTGGCGACCGCGAACCGCGGAGGATCTTCTGATGAAGGCGATTGTGCTGCCCGGGCTTCTCTTCCTGGCGCTCCTCTCGGGCTGCAACAGCATGGAGCGGTATCAGGCCTCGGTCGAACAGCGCTGCCGCGAGCAGTTCAGCGACAAGACCAAGCGCTATTATGCTTGCCTGAAGCGGGTCGCGGCGGTCGATCGCGAGCGGCTGCGGCACCAGGACCAGATGTGGTACGACAGCATCGACGACGCCATGAGCGCGCCGATCGTCGTGCTGCCGGTTCGGCCCTACCCGCCGCATCGTTGGTGAAACGCGCGGCAGATTGGCGCCCCTAGACGCCCACCACATCCTTCAGCATGCGCCGGTTCCTGGCGACCGCCGCGGCCGGGTCGCGGCCGGCTTCCTCGGATTCTTCCTCGACAACCAGCCAGCCGTTGAAATTCGGGGCTTTCGCGACCGTGGCGATGACGGCGGGGATGTCGCAGGCGCCGGCGCCGAGCATCGCCCAGCGGCCGGCAGCGTCGACATCCTTCAGATGCAGGTAGCGGATGCGGTCGGAATAGCTCTCGAGCGTATCGAGGATGTCCTGCCTTCCGCGCAGGATATGGCCCGTATCGGGGACCCAGCCGATCAGCGCCGGATCGGTCAATTCCATGATGCGGTCATAGTCGGCGCGGGTTTCGAGCAGCGTGTCGTGATGAGAACTCGGATGGAAGGCGACCGTGACGCCATGCCGGCGGCCGGCTTCGCCGGCGGCGTTGTAGAAACGGGCAGCGGCGGCGAACTTTTCTTCGCGCGGTCCGGGCGACATGACGGTGGCGCTGCCGAGCGAGAGCACGGCGCCGGGAAAGGCGGCCGTGAAGGCGAGCGCGCGCTCGACCATCGCGAGATCGCCCGCGAGCGCCGCCTCCTCCGTGAAGCCGGAGGCGCTGCCGCAGGCGAAGGCGACCAGCACGAGGCCGTTTTGTGCCAGCGCCTCGGCGAAGGCGGCCGGGCGGCCGGCATAGGTGCCGATCATCGTGTCGGTGATCTCGATGCCCTTGTATCCGGCGGCGCCGATCGAAGCGAGGAGGTCGTCAGGACCGCCCTCGAAGGCATCGCCCAGCATCTCCCAGGTATAGGTCTGGCAGGCCGGCTTCAGCATGGATGTGCCCTTCGTCATTCCTTCACCGCGCCCTGCGTCAGCCCGTCGATGATATGGCGCTGGAAGAGGAGCACCAGGAGAACCAGCGGGATCGTCACCACGATCGAGGCGGCGGCGATGTCGCCCCATGGGATGTAATGGAGATTGGTGAAGTTCGCGATGCCGACCGGCACCGTCTGATGATCGATATTGGAGGTGAAGGCGAGCGCGAACATGAACTCGTTCCAGGCGGCGATGAAGGCGAGAAGGCCCGTCGTCACGAGGCTCGGCACCGAGATCGGCAGGATGATCCGCCAGAAGAGGCCGACGGTCGAGCAGCCGTCCATGCGCGCCGCCTCGTCGATCTCGCGGGGCAGCGTATCGAAATAGCCGAACATGACCCAGGTCACGAGCGGCACGCCGAGCGCGACATAGGTGATCACGAGCCCCTGATAGGTGTCGAGCAGCGCCAGGTCGGAGGCGAGGAGATAGAGCGGGCCGACGATCGCGATCTGCGGGAACATCGACACCGAGAGGATCGCGGCGAGGATGCCGAAGCGGCCCTTGATGTCGAGGCGGGACAGGGCGAAGCCGGCCATGGCGCCGATCGCGAGGCAGAACAGCGTCGTCAGGCCGGCGACGATCAGCGAATTGCGCAGATAGAGCTGGAAGCTCTTCTCGACGAAGATGTTCGAGTAGTGGTCGAAGGTCAGCGGCGAGGGGATGAAGGACGGCGTCGCGGCCGTCAGCTCGACATCGTTCTGGAACGAGGTCGAGAGCTGCCAGAGGAAGGGCGCCGCCGACCAGAAGAGGATCAGCAGGCCGCCGCAATAGATGAGGATGGTCTGGAGACGGTTGCGCTCGTAGATCATCGCGGCGCCCGCATCTTGCGCATGATGAAGAAGCCGAAGCCGAGCGCGATCAGCGCCTCGGTGATGAACATCGCCGTCGCCATGGCCGAGCCGTAGCCGAACTGCAGCGCCGAGAAGAGCGTCTTGTAGGAGAGCGTCGAGAGCGTCTCGGTCGCGTCGGCGGGGCCGCCGCCGGTCAGCACATAGACGAGGTCGAAGACGCGGAAGGCGTCGAGCGCGCGGAACATGCCGGCGATCAGAAGCGTGGACATCAGCAGCGGCAACCGGACATGGACGAAGGTCGCGACCGGTCCGGCGCCGTCCATCCGCGCCGCCTCGATGAGCGATTTCGGGATCGTCTGCAGGCCGGCCATCAGGAGCAGCGCCATGAAGGGCGCCGTCTTCCAGACATCGGCGATGATGATGGTCGTCATCGCATGGTCGATCGAACCGTACCAGTTGATGTTCTCGGCGATCAGGCCGCTCTCGCGCAGCGCCCAGTTGACGACGCCATACTGGCCGTCGAACAGCCAGCCGAACATCTTCGACGTGACGACAGTCGGCATCGCCCAGGGCACCAGCATCGCGGCGCGCACGATCGAGCGGCCGGCGAAGCGCTCGACGAGCAGCAGCGCCATGACGAGGCCGAGCGCGGTCTCGGCGAGCGTTGAAACGACGGTGAAATAGACGGTGTGCCGCCAGGCGTTCCAGAAGAGATCGTCGCCAAGCAGCTGCGCGTAATTCTCGAGGCCGATGAAATCATGCTCCTGCGTCACCAGCGAGGTGTTGGTGAAGGAGAGCCAGAGGCCGTTGAGGATCGGATAGAGCGAGACCGAACCGAGCGCGACGGCGATCGGCAGCAGGAACAGGAAGGGCGCGAGACGCGGCATCGACCAGCCGGCCCCCCGAGGGGGGCCGGCCAGCGCCGCGGCCGGGAGGGACCGCGCTGTCATGCCTTCGAGACGATCGCGTCGATCTTCTTGGCCGCCGCTTCCAGTTCCTCCTTCACCTTGCCGGTGACGAGGGCGCGGGAGATGCCCGACTGGGCCGCCAGCGAGACCTGCGGGTATTTCGGCGTCTTCGGGCGCGGCGTGGCGCCGGTGAACACCGTCTTCAGCGACTGCATGAAGGGCTGCTCCTTGCCGAGCGTCGCGTCGTCGAAGACGGCGGGGCGGGTCGGGGCGATACCCATCTTCAGCGCGAAGCGGAGCTGCGTCTCGGGCGAGGCCATCCAGGTGAGGAACTCGACCGCCGCTTCGCGCTGCTTGGTGTTGGCGTTGATGCCGTACTGGTAGCCGCCGAGGCAGCCGGCGCTCTTGCCGCCGTCGAAATGCGGAAGCGGCGCGACACCGACCTTGCCGGGGACCTTGGACGACTTCTCGTCCTGCGCCAGCACATAGACATAGGACCAGTTGCGCAGGAACGCCGCCTCGCCGCCGGTGAAGGGCGCGCGCGAGGGCTCCTCGTCCCAGGAGAGCACGTCCGCCGGGCTGATCTTGTACTTGTTGATGGTGTCGTGCAGGAACTGGATCGCCTCGACAGCCTTGTCGGTCGCGAGCGTCGAGGAGCGGCCGTCGGCGGCGAGGATCGCGGCGTTGTTGGAGGCGAGCACCGAGACGGCGTCGCAGACCAGCACTTCCGCCTGCTTGCCCTGCCACAGGAAGCCGAACTTCACCTTCTTGTCGGCCTGCAGCTTCATCGCCTGCTCGGTCATCTCGGCCCAGGTCGTGGGAACCTTGGCGCCGATCTCGTCGAGCAGATCCTTGCGATAGAACATCATGCCGGAATCGATGCCCCAGGGCAGCGCGGTCAGCTTGCCGTCATAGGTGCAGGCATCGATGGTGCCGTCGAAGAACTGGCTCTTCACGCCGCCGAAATACTCGTCGAGCGGCAGCGCCCAGCCGGCGGCGGCGAATTCGGCGATCCAGATGACGTCCTGCGTGAAGACGTCCGGCGAGCCGTTCTTGCGGGCGAGCTGCTGCACGAGCGCCTGGTGCACCTCGGTCGAGGAGCTCGGCGGCGGCAGCTCGATATATTTGACGAAGATCTTGCTCTGCGACTCGTTGAAGGTGTCGACGACGTTGCCGATCGTCTCGGTGCCCTGGAACTTGGCGCTGGCGAAGCTGATCTCGACGCGGTCGGCAGCGCGCGCGAGGCGCGGCATTCCGAGCGCGGCGGCGCCCGCCGCGACGCCGGCGCCCATCATGAACTGACGGCGCTGGATTCCGCCCTTGCCGCTGGCAGGGGTCTTCGGTGTCCTGGTCATTCCCTCTCTCCCTTTGGTGCCGGCGATCATTCGCCAGCTGTTTTTTGCATCATGCTTGCCGCGCTCCTCTGCATCGTCAAGCATAAAAACGCAAAATAACGCAATCGTGCGGACGGGCGCGCTAGAAGGCGCCCAGCCCGCCATTGATCTCGATGATCTCGCCGGCGATGAAGCCGGCCGCGGGGGATGCGAGATAGAGCACCGCGGAAGCGACATCGGCGGGCGTGCCCTCGCGGCGCATCGGCGTGCGCTCGACCGTCGCCCTGCGGCCCTCCGGGGTGGAGAAGCGGTCGTGGAACTGCGTGCCGATCAGGCCGGGCGCGACGCCGTTGACGCGGACGCCATCCGGGCCGACCTCCTTGGCGAGCGCGCGCACGAAGGTCATCACGCCGCCCTTGGAGGCCGCATAGTGCGAAGCGCCAGCGCCGCCGCCGTCATGGGCGGCGAGCGAGCTCATCAGCACGATGGCGCCCGACTTCGCATCGGCCATCTGCGGCACCACGGCCCGCGCCAGCAGGAAGGCGCTGGTCAGGTTGACCGCCAGCGCCTCGTTCCAGAGCGCGAGCGAACACTCCGCCACCTTGCTGCGCTTCAAGAGCCCGCCGGCATTGCCGACGGCGATGTCGATGCGCCCGAAAGCGGCATTGGTCCGCGCCACCGCCTCGGCCATGGCAGCCTCGTCGGTGGCGTCGGTCTGCAGCGCCAGCGCCTTCGCCGCGCCATGCGCAGCGACGATCTCCGCCGCCTGCGCGCCGCTCGAGGCATAGGTGAAGGCGACGCGCGCGCCGGCCTCAATGAAGGCCTCGACGATGCCGCGGCCGATGCCGGAGGCTCCGCCGGTGACCAGCACCGTCTTGCCGGAAAAGGCAGACATGCTCAGACCTCCTGCCAGCTGGAATACCAGCCGTCCGGGAAGGCGGCGGCGAGCTGGTCGCCGGTCACCGCCGGGGCATAGGGGCGACCGTGGCGGCGCGTGACTTCGGTCAGCTCGGCGAGGCGGTCGGCCGCCTCCTTGGCCGCGACGGCACGCGCCGCCGGGTCGCGGGTCGAGACCGCGTCCTGCCAGATCGAGCGGCCGCCGAGGAAGCCCGAGGCGCCGGCATCGCAGGCGACTTCCACCTGCGTCTTAAACTCCTCGTAGCCGACGCCGGCGGAGAGGATCACCCAGGGCTGAACCATGCCGTCATTGAGGCGCTGGCAGGCCTTGGCCGCGGCTCTCCGGCCCTGCGGCGTCGAGACGTCGCCCGGGAACTCGACCTTCAGCATGTCGGCGCCGAACTCGGCCGCGACATGGGCGGATTCAGTGATCCCCTCGACGCGGCGCTCCTTCCAGGCCGTGGTCTTGGTGTCCTCGCCCGGCAGCGCGTACCAGATCGGCTCGACGACGAAGGGCAGCGACTGCTCGGCGCATTCGACGACGAGATCGCGCACGACCTGGCGCTGCGCCTCGGCCGTCTTGGCGTCGGAGCGGTAGAACCAGAGCAGCTTTTCCATGTCGGCGCCGAGCATCTTGATCTTGCGCGTCGTCCAATGCGGGCGGAAGCGCGTGCGGCGCTCGCCGTCGACGGTGTCGAAGCCCTCGCCCTCGATCGAGGCGATGAGGCCGACGGAGCCCGGAAGGGCGCGCGAGGCGATGACCTGCGCCAGGCTGAACTGCGCCTCGAGCAGGAAGGCGCTGGCGACCGGCGCGACGGCGTTCACAAGTTCGAGCTTGGCATCGACGGCCTGCTGATAGCTGACCTTGGAGCGGTCGTCGGCCAGCATGTCCTTGAACGAAATGAGATGATCGAGCGCGAGGACGACGAAGAAGCCGTCGCTGGTCGTGATGCGCTGCAGACCGCGCATCTTGCCGGGGTCGAGCGAGGGCATCGAGCCCTGAAGGCTGGCGGGCGCGGCTGAGGTCACGGAAGTCTCCTTGAGAACGAAGGCGAAAGAGGGGGGCGAAGGTCTTCGGGCTAGCCGCCCGGAGGCTGGCAGTGGACGAGCAGCGTCCCGGCCAGGAATGTGTCGCCGAGCCCGATCGTGCTGGCCGGACGGCTCAGCCAGGGCGCGGGACAGGCAACGGCAGCATAGCCATCGGCGGAGCCGCTAAATTCCGGCGGCGGCGCGAATACGGACTCGGCAGGGGGCTCCTCAGGCCGCACCGGCCGGCCGGCAGCGGCGCGGGCGCCGGCCAGCACGCAGCCGGCGAAGAGCGCCCTCGCCTCGCGACCGGCATCGTCGCGGGTGACGGCGAGCGCGTAGTCGTCGGCATGGACGCAGAGCCGCGTGAGGCCATGGCGGCGCGCAAAGGCTGCCATGGGGTCGGGTTCGGCCGGCCCCTCGCCGATGACGCGCCATTCGGAGAGGCTCATGCCGACCGAGGTGACGAGGCCGGCGAGGCTGCCGAGGATCATCGCCGGCAGATGCGGCCGGTGGCCGTAATCGGCGAGTTCGATATGGACGAAGCCAAGACCGGCGGCGCGCCAGCCGCGCGCAAGATCGGCGACGCGGGCGAGCGTCTCGGGGAGAAGATCGTCCGGGGTCGAGACGAGGCTGGAGATCGCGGCCGCGCCGGCGTTGCGCGCCATGGCGAGGCTCAGCGCCGCGAAGGCAGGATCGTTCTCCGGCACATCGTCGACGAGGCGGACAATGACCCGCGTCGAGCGGCTGACGATCTCGCCCGCGACCTCGGTTCCGGCGGTCGATTCAAAGATCCAGTGCCGCGCCTTGGCTCGCGCCGGATCCGGCGTGATCGCGGCGAGCGGATGGGCGGAGCCGCCTTCCGCGATGAGGATGGACGGATCGAGCACCGAGAGCTGCGCCGGGCTGCGGTCGGCGAGCGCCAGCAGCGCCGGCGCGCCGAGAATGCCGAAGGCCTTGGCGATCTGTGCCGAGGTGCCGCCGGCGCCGATCGCGTGCGGCAGGTTGGCCGCCAGCCATTCATCGCCGGCCGGCCAGTCGAGGCTGTATTCGCCGCCGCGGCCCGTGCGGATGCGGGCGAGGAGTTCGCGGCCGAGATCGCGGGCCGGCAGCGGCGCGTCGGGAGCGAACAGCCGCTCGGCCCGTTCCATCCGCACGGAGGCATCGACGAATGCCGAGAAGCCGAGCAGCACCGGCCGCGCCGCCCTGGCGAGCGAGGGCATCGCCGCCGCGGCCTCGGCAAAACGCCGACGCCACAGGCGGTCGAAACCTTCGAGATCGGCCGAGACAGTGCCGGCGGCATCCATGCGCGTTTCCTTTTTTGCGCTTTTATTCTGTGTTTTGCGTCTTTATGCGTTTTTAGGATCATCCATTGGCATCGTCAAGCGACTTCCGGTAGCATGGCATCAAAAGGAGATTCCGCATGAAAAGACGGTCCGCCGTCGCCCTGCCGCTCAGCCGAAGGACGGAAATGCTGCGTCTCGTCGCCGAGCAGGGCAGCGTCTCCGTGCCGGAACTTGCGGATTTGTTTCGCGTCTCGACCGACACGGTGCGGCGCGATCTCGATTCGCTGGCGAGCAGCGGCGCAGTGCTCCGGACGCATGGCGGCGCCGTGCGCGCCGAGGCGGGCGGGATCGTCCCGGTCGCCGACCGCATCGTGACGCAGGCGGACGCCAAGACGCGGATCGCCGCCGCGGCGGTGCGGCTCATCGAGAGCGGTGAAACGCTGATGCTGAACGGAGGCTCGACGACGCTCGCCTTCGCGCGGATGCTGCCGGCGGACCGCTCGGTCGGGCTCATCACCAATTCGGTGTCGATCCTCGACCAGATCGACACCAGCGCCTTCACCAATGTCTATGCGATCGGCGGCGAACTCTTCAGCGTGTCGCGGGTCATGATCGGACCGGTGGTCTTTCCCCATTCCGACCGCATCCATGTCGATACGGCTGTCATCGGCGTGCGCTCGATCCATCCCGCGCGCGGCATCTCGACGGCGACGGTCGCCGAGGCGGCGATGATCTCGGAGATGATGCGCGCGGCGCGGCGGACGATCGTCGTGGCGGACGAGACCAAGTTCACGCAGAGCGCCTTCGCGGCCATCGCGCCGCTCACCGAGGTCGATATCCTCGTCACGAGCGCGCCGCCGCCGGAGCCGCTCGCCGAGGCGCTGGCGGAAGCCGAGGTGCAGGTGATCGTCGCGCCTTGAGCGGCGTCAGACCCAGCCGCCGTCGATGACATAGGACTGGTTGGTGCAGGCCGATGCCTCGTCGGAGGCGAAGAACAGCACCGGCCGTGCGATGTCCTCGACCTGCAACTGCCGCTTGAGGCACTGTCCCTGCATCAGGTCGGCGACGCCTTCCGGCGTCAGATAGAGGCTGACTTGCCGCTCGGTCATGATCCAGCCCGGCACCACCGAGCAGACGCGGATGTTGAACGGGCCGAGATCGCGCGCGAGGCTGCGTGTCAGCCCGACGATCGCCGACTTGGCCGTCGTGTAGCCCGGCATGCCGCCGCGCGACTGCATCCAGGAATTGGAGCCGATATTGACGATCGCGCCGCCGCCGGCCGCCTTCATGTCGCCCATCACGGCCTGCGCGGCGAAGAACTGGTGCTTGAGATTGACCGCGAGGCGCTGGTCCCAATAATCCGGCGTCACGTCCTCGATGGCGTGGCGCTCGTCATGGGCGGCGTTGTTGATAAGGATCGTGATCGGCCCGAGACGCTCGCGCACGCGGCCGATCGCGGCGCGCAGCGCCTCGATATCGGTCAGGTCGCAGCGCTCGAAATGCACCGTCCCCTCGCCTTCCAGCGCGGCGACCAGCGCCTTCGAGCCTATCTCGTCGATGTCGAGGAAGCCGACCTTCGAGCCCTGGGCGACGAAATGGCGGACGATGGAGGCGCCGATGCCGCCGCCGCCGCCGGTGACGAGCACGGTGCGGTCCCGGAGGCTCGGATAGGTCGCGATGTCGCCCATCATGGTCCTCAGGCGGCCTGCAGCGCCGCGGCCTCGGCCTCGGTCAAGGCCGGCGGGCGGTCGATCGTCGTGGTGAGGGTGCGCGGCTTGCCTTCAGCGGCGGAGAGGAGGATCGCCTCCATGATCTCGAGCACATGCAGCGCGAGCGCGCCCGAGGCCCGAGGCACCCGCTTCCCGGCCAGTGAGGCGGCGAGATCGGCGACGCCGAGCATGCGGTAATTGGCGCGGTCGGGCTTGTCGAAAGGCCAGTTGTGCCGCCCGTTCAGGAGCCCGTCAGTCGGCATCTGGAGCCAATCGCCGCCGTGCGCGCTGAGCGCCAGCGTGCCGCCGAAGGTATCCGGGTCGGGCAGGCGCAGCGAGCCTTCGGTGCCGTGCAGCTCGATCGGATGGTTGCCATGGCGGAACACGTCCCAGCTCATGCCGACGGCGACGACCGCGCCGCTGGTGAATTCAAGCGCCGCATGCACCGTGGTCGGCGTCCCGACCGAGAAACGCGTGCCGGCGGTCGGGCCGGGCGCGGTGATGAGCCGCTCCGCCTCGCCCGTCGTCGCGATCGCCGTCACGCGCCGCGCCGGGCCGAGCAGCGTCGCCAGCATGGTCAGGTAATACGGGCCCATGTCGAGAACCGGGCCGGCGCCGGGCTGGTAGTAGAATTGCGGGTTCGGATGCCAGTGCTCCATGCCGCGCGACATCATGAAGGCCGTGCCGGTCACGACGCGGCCGATCGCGCCCTCGTCCATGAGCCGCCGCGCCAGGCGGCCGGCGGCGCCGAGGAACGTGTCGGGCGCGCAGCCGAGCGCGAGCCCCCGCCCCTCCGCCATTTCCACCAGCTGCCGCCCCTTCGCGAAGGATACGGAGAGCGGCTTCTCGGTGAAGACATGCTTGCCGGCGGAGAGCGCCGCGGCGGAAATGTCGAAATGCGCGGCGGGGATCGTGAGGTTGAGGACGAGATCGACCTCGTCCGAGCGGATCAGCTCATCGACTGGAAGCGCGCGGAGGCCGTAGGCCGCCGCCCGTTTCGCCGCCGCCTCGGGAACGAGATCGGCGCAGGCCGTCAGCCGGACGCCCGGAAACAGCGGGGCATTGCGCAGATAGGTTTCAGCGATATTGCCGCATCCGACAATGCCGACGCGAAGCCGCATGATCCTCCACCCCGTCCTTCGCCATGTGACGGCCCGATGCCCGTCGCCGCAGGCATGGATGCAATATTTTGCGGTTCTCTGCAAGATTCATCGGCGAATGCCGGCAGCGCTCAGGCCTGGTCGAGAATGCCGGCGTCGTCGGCGACCTTGACGAGCGCCTCGCGGGCGCTGGCGGCGGAGGCCTTGCCGTTCAGGGCGTCGAGGCAGGTCCTGAGCGCCTTGCCATAGCTGCGCGGCTTCACCGTCCCCGTCGGCCATTTCTCGAGGAGCCAGCGCGCGGCCTCCTCGACATTGGTCAGCCGCCGGCGGCGGGCCACGGTCTCCCAGACCGAGACGCGTTCGAACGCATGCATGACAGTTCCCATCGGAGCTACGCCACGTCAAAGTCCGACCATGGCTCGGGTTCCGTCAAGCCGCGATGACGGCGCGGGCGGCGCTATCGTGTGGCCGCAGGCGCGGCGGTGCGGGATGAGGGATCCGTCCATTCCGGCGGGGCGCCGACCATGCCGCTGACGAGGCCCGGAATGCCGGCCTGGCGGCCGAAGGCGTCGCAAGCGGCGTATTTCGGCTTGCCGCCCAGGAAGGACTGCACCTTCTGGCCGGAGGGAATGGCGATGTTGACGTCCGGCGGCGGCGTGCCCTTGGCGAGCAGGTTCGCCAGCGCGCCGGCATAGGACGAGGCCAGCGCATAGGCATCGCCGACATCGGAGACGCGCGGCTTTGTGGTGATCGAATTGGCGCCCTTGGCCCAGACCAGCGCGGCGACCTGCTCGCCGGAGCGGCCCAGCGCCTCGCCCTCCATGGACAGCCCGCCAAGGCCGAGCGGCAGGCGCGGCGCGCCGACCGGCAGGACCAGGCTGCTGCCGAGCGAGACCGCGACCGAAGCGCCGGCCAGCACCTTGTCGGTCGGAACGATGTCCGCGACGATGCTGTGCACGGCGAGATCGGCCGGCTGATTGCCGGCCACGATCTCGAAGCGGTCGCTGAGCGCGATGCAGGTCGCCCGGTCGATGGCGTTGGAGACGAGGACGCGGTCGGCCGCCTTCGGGACGCGGCCCGCCGCCTGCGCCGACAGCGTCGTCGGCACGATGCGGACCGTGCGGGCGGCGGCGAGCGCCTGCTTGTCCGCGAAGCTGCGCGTCTTGCCGAGGCCGCCGCTCTCCTGGCCGAGCTTCGCATTGGAAGAAAGGCCCGACCCGGAGGAAAGCGGCACGTTAGCGCATCCGGCGAGCAGCGCCATCGCGGCGGCGGCGAGCGCGGCGCCTTGAAGGCGCCGTCCGCGTGCCCGTGAACCCCGCGCGGGCGAAGCGGTCTGCTCGAAGGACGAAAAAGTCATTCCATGGGCCTCATGAGGGATGCCGGCCACCCCTGCCGGGACCGCCGCGCCGGATAGGACATGATTCGCGCCGGCGCCGCATCCGCGACGGACCGCGGCCAGCGGCCACCCGGACCGGATCATGGCTTCTACGGCTTGGCACCGGCTGCGGATCGCGCCCGCGAGACGACGAGGCTCAGGCGGCGCGGCGGGCGGTCTCGATGCGGTCGATCATGGCAAGGACGGCGTCCGGCGCAGTCTGCTGCACCATGTGCCCGGTCAGCGGCACGATCTCCAGATGCGCGCCGGGAATGGCGGCCTTCAGCAGCTCGGCCTGTTCCACGGCGGGGATCACGTCGTCGGCCGCGCCGGCGAGGATGCCGACCGGAACGCGGATGCGGCCATAATCGGGCACCATGGCCGAGGCCGCGATGAGCAGGGCCGACTCGGCCGCGACCGAGCGCAGCGCCTCGGGCGCGGCGCTGAGTTCCTCGAGCGAGGCCGCGAAGCGCGGCGCGATCGGCGCCGGGCGGAACATCTTTTCGAGCACCAGCGGCCAGGCCTTGCGGGCGAGAAGCGGCAGGACCGTATAGCGGGCGATGGTGCCGAGGATCGGGACGGCCGGCAGCGCGGCGAGCGCCATAGCCGGGTGCGGCTTCGGGAAATAATAGCCCGAGACGACCACGACCCCGGCGACCGATTCCGGATGGCGCAGCGCGCATTCGAGCGCGACGGAGGCGCCGAAGGAATGGCCGAGCACCAGATAATGCTCGATGCCGAGCTGCTGCAGCGCCGCATGGATGAGATCGGCCTGTGCCGCCGGCGTCCAGGCCGCGTCGCGCGGCCGCGAGCTGGCGCCGAAACCGGGCCGGTCGAAGGCGAGCATCCGGTAGCGCGACGACGCCTCGTCGATGATGCCGCTCGCGACGAAATCCTCGGCGGCCGAGCCGTTGCCGTGCAGCAGCACCAGCGGCATGCCGGTGCCCTCGTCGATGACATGCAGCCGCACGGCGCCGACATGCATCAGCCGGCCGCGCAACGCCCGGCGCACTGCCTGCCGGGCGCGGACATGGTTATAGGCCGCAAGTCCCGCCAGAGACGCTGCGACGAGGAACGGCAGCAGCGACGTCGATCGGCGACGCGCGGCCGATGCGCGCTTCGTCACGGCGCCGGCGACGGCTCCCATTCCCTTGACGTTGCCGACGCCCTTGCTGCCGATGTCCTTGATGTTGCCGAAGCCCCAGGTCATGTCGCTCTCCTTCGATGACGCGGCCGCGATCCGCCGCGCCCATCGCTTTGAACACCCATTCGGCGAGGCGGTTCCGCGTCAGGGACGGAACATCGCGCGCCGCGGACGGTTCGGCCGGCGGAGGGTGCGATGACCAGTGACGTTCCGGCCGCGCGGATCCGCGGCGACATTCAGCAGGGCCGGACCGGCGACAAGGTGCCGGGCTTCGATCCGGCCATGGCGCCGCTCGAGACCGACGCGGAGGCCGGCGGTGCTGCGCAGCCGGTGCTCGAAAGCGAGTACGCCGGCGCGGAGAGGCCGCCGCCGGGCGCCAATGCCAGCGAGACCGGCAGCGCGATGCGCCCGTTCAATGCCGACACGCAGACGCCGCGCCGCGCGATCTCGTGGAAGCTCTACGGCATGCTCGGTATCGTCGCGCTGCTCATCGTGCTGGCATTCGTGGCATGAGCCCTTCCGCCGATCGCCGGGCCATCGCCGGCTATGCCATGATCGGCTTCGCGCTCGGCGGCTTCTTCGACGGCATCCTGCTGCACCAGATCCTGCAGTGGCACCATCTCCTCTCGGCCATCGACGGGCCGGCGGCGGGCGATCTCCGCTTCCAGATGGTCGCCGACGGCGTGTTTCATCTCGCGATGTATGTCATCGCACTCATCGGCGCCGGCCTGCTGGTGGCGGCGCGGAGGGCGCGGTCACCGGGCCTGTCGCTGCGCCGGATGGCCGCGCTCGTCCTCGCCGGCTTCGGCACCTGGCACTGCGTCGACGCGCTCCTGGTGCACTGGGTGCTCGGCCTCCATCACATCCGCATGGATGCGGCGCAGCCGATCGCCTGGGATATCGGCTGGCTGGCCGTCTTCGGCGGCCTGCCCCTCGTCGCCGCATGGCTCCTGCGCGGGCCGGGCGAGGGCCCGCCGGCGCGCCGCGCCGTCGCGGCGCTTCTTGTCGCCACCGCCGTCGCGGGATTGGCGGCGGCGGCCGGGCCGCGCATCGAGGGCGGCGCCGATACGGTCGTCATCTTCCGCGCCGGCACCGAGCCGGCGGCGATGCTGGAGGCGATCGCCGCCGCCGATACGCGCCTCAAGGGCACGGCGGCGCACGGCACGCTCTGGATCGTCGAGCCCGTGTCATGGACCGGCCTTGCGACGCTCTATCGTCACGGCGCGCTCATCGTCGGCAACACGCCGGTGTTCGGCGGCTGCCTCGCCGCGACGAGGGCGTGACCGGGCTCAGGCCGCGGGCGCGCGGTGCACTCTGACTCCGCCGTCCTCGAGCGTGATGACGAGTTCGGCATAGCTGCCGATCGTGGGATGCGGTGTCGCCATTTCCTCGCGATGCGTCGCCGCCACCACGAGTACCGCTGCCCCCGACGCCTCGCCGGCGGCGATTCCGGCCGGGGCGTCCTCGACCACGAGGCAGGCGGCGATATCGACGCCGAGGCGCTCGGCAGCCAGCAGATAGCAGTCCGGCCGCGGCTTGCCGTTCACGACATCGTCGGCGGTGATGAGGAGGTCCGGCACCGGCACGCCGGCGGCGGCCAGGCGTCGCAGCGCGAGCGGCCGCGGCGCCGAGGTCACAATCGCCCAGCGATGGCCGGGAAGGCCAGCGAGGAAATCGACCGCGCCGTCGATGGCGCGGATGCCGCCCATGTCGTCCATCTCGGCGAGCGTCAGCTGATCAGCCTCATGGACGGCATCGACGCCGGGAAGGCCGAGCGCGGCGATCGTCTCGACCGCGCGCTTGCCATGGATCGTCGGCAGGAATGTTTCGACATCGAGACCGTGCCGGGCCGCCCAGCGCGACCAGATCCGCTCCGCCGCCTCGATCGAGGACAGGAGCGTGCCGTCCATGTCGAAAAGGAGCGCGGCGAAGGTCGCGCCTTGAAAGAGATCCGTGCCGGACAATGGAAAACTCCTCAGCTGTCGGACCCGGCGGGGAAAAGCTGGGGCTCGGCCGGGGACGGCGACCGGTATGGCACGAAGGCGGTGGGCGAGTCATTCCTTCATCTGGCGCGCGATCCAGCCGACACCGCCGAGGATGAGGCCGCCGCCGAAGAGCCCGGCGACGCCGCCCCAGATCGCACCCATGCTGCCGGCCAGCGCATTGCCGACCAGCACGCCGCCGACGCCGAGAATGATCGGCGCGAGACACCCGATCGCAATCATCCGCTCCTCCGCGATGAGGCGCCTGTGAACGGCGCGCTCCCGCGAGGATGGATCACGCGGGAGGCTCGCGGCAAGGGCCGCCGATCAGCTCGTCGGGACGAAGCGGCGCCAGTCGCCCGCCTCGCGGAAGCCGAGCAGCTCGCGGGCCTTGCGGTTGGAGAGCGGCGCCTCATAGCCTGGCAGCGGCCGCGTCAGCGGCGTCTGCGGCTGGTGCTTGGCGAGGAATTCCTCGGTCGGCTCGTTGGCGATGATGCGGTCATTGGTGGCGTTGAAGATCTGGAACCCGAGCCCGTCGGTCTCGACGCAGCGATGCACGATCTCCGCGAGGTCGTTGACGTCGATATAGCTCCAGGCATCGCGCTTGCGCGACAGCGGATCGGCGAGATTGGCGGCGAAGCGCTTGTAGTCCTCGGGCGCCGTCACCGCGCCGATGCGCAGCGCATAGATGTCGGCGCCGCTGCGCGAGGCGAAGGAGCGCGCGATCTTCTCGCCGACGATCTTGGAAAGGCCATAGCTGTCGGTCGGATCGGCGTCGCTCTCCTCGTCAACCGGGAAGCTCGTGAAATCGCGGTCGCCCTCGGCGAAGCAGATGCCGTAGACCGTCTCGCTCGACGCGGTCACGATCTTGCGGATGCCGAGCTTCGTCGCCGCCTCGAGCACATTGTATGTCGAGAGCACATTGGTGCGGAACATGGCGTTGTCGGGCCGCGCGAAGATGCGCGGGATCGCCGCGAAATGCACCACCGCGTCGATCGGCGCCCTGCCCTTGCCGGAGAAATACTCCGGGAAGCCGAAATGGCTGGAGAGCGCGTTGAACGCCTCGCCGCTGTCGGCGAGATCGACGATCATCGTCTCGACGCCGGGGAAATCCAGCGGCACGAGATCGAGATTGAGCACCTCGTAGCCCTTGGCGACGAGGGAGGGGATGACGAAGCGGCCGGCCTTGCCGCTGCCGCCGGTGAAGACAATGCGCTTGCCCATGGGTTTCCTGGCCCCGTGTCGTGGCCCTATCGAGGAAGGGCCGGAGCCGCGTGCGGCCCCGGCGGATATCGTCAGGCGAAGATGCCGAAGCCGGGGACGGCATGGCGGCGCACGCCGTCCATGTCGAGCTCGACGCCGATGCCGGGGGTCTCGGGGATGACGATGTGGCCGTCCTCGACGATCGACTTGGCGCCGTTCGGGAGCTTCACATAGCTGTCCCAGGCCTCGCGCTCCTCGAGGGCATGCCACTCGAGCACCAGGAAGTTCGGCACGACGGCGCAGGTCTGCGCGGTTGCCATGGTGCCGATCGGCGTCGAGACGAGATGCGGCGCGAAGGGCAGGTAGTAGATCTCGGCGAGGTTGGCGATCTTCTTGCTCTCGGCGAGGCCGCCGCATTTCGGCACGTCGGGCATGATCACGTCCGCGACCTGCTGCTGCATCATCTCGCGGAAGCCCCAGCGCATATAGAGGTTCTCGCCGATGCAGA
>Ga0209930_1002207_pt1 | contig 24262 bp, 19 predicted proteins | sample ThiBiot_500_biof_2_FD_183948 | JGI IMG/M metagenome (GOLD analysis project Ga0209930, IMG submission 183948) | Wastewater bioreactor microbial communities from Cape Town, South Africa - Thiocy_cont_500_biof (SPAdes) | ecosystem: Engineered > Bioreactor > Thiocyanate-remediating >... | reverse complement strand
CATTATATAAAGAATTGAAAGATATTCTAATGAATCCGATAGTAAGTGGAGGAGCATCTGCATCTGCAACCAATGATGAGCCAATGACTCCAGCACAAGCATCAAAATTTCACGAATTAAGCATTGAACAATTTCATGATTTTATTGTTTCAATGCTCGATGAATGTAGAAGCTCGCAACAACAAAATGACAAACACACACAATCTTCTCCTAGACACACTTTACTCGCATCCAAATAGAATAGTCCCACTTCAATATCGATGAGAAACATTCACAACCTTTTTTTTCTCTATTATCAATAAAAAAACACGCATGACTGATTTTGTTTACATAAACGAACGCCTATACTTAAATATTTTCTTTTTGCATTCGTAATCACTTGAATCGAATACAATGACTGACACGAATAGTTTAGTTGATCCAACAACGGGACAAAAATATCCAGTTGGTGGTTGTATTGTTAGCGATAAACCATCAGATGCACCAAAATATGGAGCTATGCGTAAAGTTGCAAGTAGTGCATTACCTCCAGCAGTTGATTTAAGACAATTTATGACACCGATCGAACAACAGCAAAGTTCAAATTCTTGGTTAAATTTCGACTGATTTTCATTCTAAGAAACAATTTTTTATTATTATTAACTTTTAGTGTTGGAAATGCATTAGCTGGCGCCTACGAATTTCTCATCATGAAAAACAGTCGAAAACATGTCGATGTCAGTCGTCTGTTTATCTACTACAATAGTCGTTTAATCGATGGAATGCAACCTCATGCTATGCGAGATGGAGGTACACAAATAAATAGTGCAGTTAAAGGTTTAGCACATTATGGTTGTTGTAAAGAAAACATATTTCCATTTAATCTGTCGTATATTAATAGTCAACCTCCTTCACATTGTTATGATGAAGCGAAAAACTATCGAATTACTCAATCGATGAGTATTGATGTGAATTTAGATGAAATGAAAGCTTGTTTAGCTGAAGGATATCCATTCGTATTTGGTCTTGAGTTATTTCAATCATTTATGAATGCTGGATCGAATCATGGACGTGTTCAAACTCCTCATCCATACGAACAACAAGCTGCACAACATGGTTGGCATGCGATGTTAGCTGTTGGCTATAATGATCCGTCGAAATGTTTTATTGTTCGAAATTCTTGGGGACCAAATTGGGTATGATATTCTCTTGAAAAGTCGAATTTAAAAATAAAATCTAATGATTTTACTAGGGCGATCAAGGATATTGTTATATTCCTTATGATTATATGACAAATCGGCAACGATGTCGTGATCTTCATGCAATAAAAGTAGTGACAAGTTCACAACAAGTTGACAGACAGCAACATTTATTCGATAATCGATATGTTTGGAATGATCAAAATCGACATAACAATATTATTCCACATAATTATCCTCACCAATATTTTCCACCGGAATTCTTTTGGCAATACAATGATTTATTTAATTATTATCAACAATTGTATCACAATGGGCAGGTAGTGCCGTTTGTTTGGACGATGGGTTCATCGGAAGATTCAAATAAAAAATTCATCCTTTGGATTGACACAAAGGATGGAGGCAATGATTTGATAGCAACGAAACTGTCGTCGGAAAAGTCAATTGAAATCGAATTTTGTGAAACAATGCAAAAGGCCGAAGATTATCTTTTAGAAAATAAGGACTCGCTTGAAGCTCGAGAAAGTTATCAAATTATATCACGAGGTTTCTACAAAGATGAAAACAAAAATCCGTTGAATTTACTGGATTTTCTATCGGCAAAACGAATGCATAAGGCTCAAGTATTCGTGTTTACTCAAGATCGAGAAGGCGTAGAACAGCATTTAGAAAAACAGGCACCATCATTTCATATTAGTGATTGGAAAGAAAAATTAATCATTTGCGAAGATCCAGATGAATTGATCGGAAAACTTTAATAACCTTTTTTTATTGAAATAATAAAATTAGACACAAACTCGTTTTATATGATACATAAAAACGAAGGTTATATATCGGTTTTTTTCTCGAATGTGTGCATTCGACCGCATCATTGATTTTGTTTATGTATATTTCTTTTTTCGATACTCATATTTACGATAATTCACTTAAATGGCGAGTGTTAATAGTTTGGTCGATCCAGTAACAGGACGAAAATATCCAGTTGGTGGTTGTATAATCAGTGATAAACCTTCTGATGCACCAAAATATGGAGCGATGCGAACTCTTAAGAATAGCCAACTACCTCCGGCAGTTGATTTACGACAATTTACGACACCGATCGAAGATCAACAAAGTTCAAATTCTTGGTTAAATTTCGATTGATTTTCATTCTAAGAAACAATTTTTTTATTATTATTAACTTTTAGTGTTGGAAATGCATTAGCTGGTGCCTATGAATTCCTCATCATGAGAAACAGTCGAAAACATGTCGATGTCAGTCGTCTGTTTATCTATTACAATAGTCGTTTAATCGATGGAATGCAACCTCATGCTATGCGAGATGGAGGTACACAAATAAATAGTGCAGTTAAAGGTTTAGCACATTATGGTTGTTGTAAAGAAAACATATTTCCATTTAATATGTCGTATATTAATAGTCAGCCACCTAAACAATGTTATAATAAAGCGAAAAACTTTCGAATTGCTCAATCAATGAGTATTGATGTGAATTTAGATGAAATGAAAGCTTGTTTAGCTGATGGATATCCATTTGTATTTGGCCTTGAATTGTGTCAATCATTTATGAATGCTGGATCGAATTATGGACGTGTTCAAACACCTAGTCCATACGAACAACAAGCTGCACAACACGGTTGGCATGCGATGTTAGCTGTTGGCTATAGTGATCCGTCGAAATGTTTTATTGTTCGAAATTCTTGGGGACCGAATTGGGTATGATATTCTCTTGAAAAGTCGAATTTAAAAATAAAATCTAATTATTTACAAGGGCGATAAAGGAAATTGTTATATTCCCTATGATTATATGACAAATCGGCAACGATGTCGTGATCTTCATGCAATAAAAGTAGTTACACAAGAACCTCCTCGTGGTATAGACGGAAATGTCAATAATCAATATGTTTGGAATATACATACAAACGTTGATAATGCAATTCCGAAAAATTATCCTTATCAATATTTTCCACCGGAATTCTTTTGGCAATATCAGAATTTATTTAACTATTATAAACATTTGTATTACAATGGACAAGTAGTGCCATTTGTTTTTAAGAACGGTCCATCTCCATCGGAAAATGCGGCTAAACCAGAAAAAATAACCGATTCAAAGAAAAAAATCGTTCTTTGGATCGATACAAACCATGTAGGAAATAAGTTTATAGCAGATAAACTATCTTCTGATAAATCTATTCAAATTGAATTTCGTGATACGATGAAAAAAGCCGAAGAGTATCTCGAAACCAACAAACAGCTTCTTCAATCATTACCAAGTTTTCAAATTATATCACGAGGTTTCTACAAGGATGAAAACAAAAATCCATTAGATTTATGGGAATTTATATTATCGAAACGATTTCATAATGCTGTAATATTTGTATACACTCAAGATAAAAAAGGCGTTGAATGGCATTTAGAAAAGCAAGCTTCCACATTGCATATTAGTGATTGGAGGAAGAATATAACTGTTTGTGAAGATGGGAGCGATTTAATACAGAAAATGACTCGTAACTGAGAGGTGGGAAATATTGTTTTTCGTTTTGTTTACACGATAATACGCATCGGTGATTTTTTTTCTATATAAAATCCAACATAATAAACATTTGTTTTGTGTATATTCGTATTCATTGGAGTCGACTAAAATGTCCCGTAATAGTTATATTTTGAGTTCAAAACAAGGTCGAAGATATCAACTCGGTGGTTGTATAATAAGTGATAAACCATCCGATGCATCGAAATACGGAGCTGTACGAACTGTTGCTTCTAAAGATTTACCTCCAGTAGTTGATTTAAGAGCATTAATGACACCAGTCGAAGAACAACTCGAGACATTAGCTTGGTATAAGATTCGATTTGATTTTATTCTAAGAAAAAAAAAATTGTTTTGCCATTATTTTAGCGTTCCAAATGCATTAGCTGGTGCATATGAGTTTTTAATAATGAAAGACACGAGAAAACATATTGATGTTAGTCGTTTATTTATTTATTATAATGCTCGTAGAATTGGTGGATTGCAAGATTATAATATGCAAGATACAGGAACTCAAATAAAAAATGGAATTGAAAGTTTAGTCGTGTTCGGTTGTTGTAAAGAAAGTCTACTTCCGTATAAAATCGAACTGATTAATCAAGTACCATCGAAAGAGTGTTATGAAGACGCAAAACATTATCGAATAGCTTCATCAATGAGTATTGACGTGAAGTTAGACGAAATGAAGGCTTGTTTAGCTGAAGGATTTCCATTTATATTCGGTCTTGAATTATTTCAATCGTTTGAGAATGCTGAAACGAATGGAGGACATGTGCCGATGCCTGAGAATAACGAACAAGAAGCTGCTTCACATCGTTTTCATGCGATGCTAGCTGTTGGCTATATTGAACCATGGAAATGTTTTATTGTTCGAAACTCTTGGGGACCAGATTGGGTATGAATAATTTGTGAAAAATCTATTTAAGAATTTTTGTTCGTAGGGTGATAAAGGATATTGTTATATTCCGTATGATTACATGACAAATACGAAACAATGTCAAGATCTTCATGCTATAAAAACAGTTACACGTGCACCTGCTCGTGACTCTCAGCCACATTTTGATTCTGATTTATTGTGGAAATGGAATAATATGTTTGATTTTGCGAATAAATTTCAGCAAAATGGTCCCGAAGTAGCATCGGTTTGGAAAAAGATTATTGCACAGGATTCATGGGAAAAACTTATTCTTTGGATTGATACAAATCATGATGGAAATAATTTCATTGCTGGAAAATTATCGTCGGATCCATCCGTTCAAATCGAATTTTGTGAAACAATGAAAAAAGCAGAAGATTTTCTTTCAAAAAACAAAAATTCCCTTCGATCATTGCCGAAATTTCAAATTATATCGCGAGGTTTCTACAAAGATGAAAAGAAGAATCCATTGGATGTGTTAGCATTTTTAATAACAAAACGAATTTATAATGTTCAAGTATTCGTATTTACTCAAGATAAAGAAGGCGTCGAATATCATTTAGAAAAACAAGCATCCACTGTTCATATTAACGATTGGAAAGAACGATTAATCATTTGCGAAGATCCAAATGAATTAATGGAAAAAATCAAACAATCATTTCATAAGCAAAACTAAACTCTGTGTTTTTTTTCCATGACGTAAACAATAAATTTTTATCCCTATTGAAGGCCATATTTTGTTTTCGTCTAATGACGCCTAAGGAAAAAATCCAAATAGGCGCACGTATGTGGTAGAACGCATGACTGGCTGTATCTATATAAACAAAAAAGTAAATCATAGTCGATATATTCTTTTTAACGAAATGTCCGATAGAAAATATCTTGTTGATCCAAAAACTAAACGAAAATATCCAATTGGCGGTTGTTTAATTAGTGGTAAACCATCAGATGGACCGAAATTTGGAGCCATACGAGTTCTTGGTGCGAAAGATTTACCTCCTGGAGTTGATTTAAGAGCATTGATGACACCAATCGAACAACAATTGGACACTTATGCTTGGTAAGATTTTGTTTCGATTTTCACAACAACAATACTTTCGTTTATAGTACCGGAAATGCATTAGCTGGTGCCTATGAGTTTCTCATCATGAAAAACAGTAAAAAACATGTCGATGTCAGTCGTCTGTTTATCTATTACAACAGTCGTTTAATCGATGGCCTCAAAGATTATAATATGCAAGACAGAGGAAGTTACATCTCTAGTGGAATTAAAGCTTTGGCATTATATGGTTGTTGTAAAGAAGATATTTTCCCTTATAGAACAGACTTGATTAATCGACGTCCACCCAAAGAATGCTATGATCAAGCGAAGAACTATCGAATTGCTCAGTCGATGAGTGTTGAAGTGACTTTAGATGAAATGAAAGCTTGTTTAGCTCAAGGATATCCATTCGCATTTGGCCTTGAATTGTGCCAATCATTTATGGACGCTGGATCGAATTATGGACGTGTTCGAACACCTAGTCCATACGAACAACAAGCTGCACAACATGGTTGGCATGCGATGTTAGCTGTTGGCTATAGTGATCCGTCAGGGTGTTTTATTGTTCGAAATTCTTGGGGAGCAGATTGGGTATGATTATCTTGAAAGGTCAAATATAAAAATATTTTTGACTTTTTTTTGCTAGGGTGAAGATGGATATTGTTATATTCCTTATGAGTATATGGCAAATCCAAAACGTTGCCAAGATTTACATAGTATAAGAGCAGTTACGGGTGAATCTCACTCTGAGCCCGATAGAAAGATTAACAATCCATTTGATTGGAATTCTGAGAAAAAAAATGTTGATAATGTTCCACCGGATTACCCTTATCCAGATTTTCATTATAAATACTTTTGGCAATATCATAATGTGTTTAATTATTTTAATGCACTCTTTCACAATGGACATGTTATACCGTTTGTTTGGGGGATGATGGGTGAAGGAGAACAACCGAATTCATCGAGCAAACTTGTTGTTTATATTGATCAAAAACATGAGGGAATGATTTGGGTGAAAAAAGAAATTCTATCTTACGATAAATCCATCCGATTTGAATCGTGTGAGACAATGAAAAAAGCAGAAGATTTTCTTTCCAAAAACAAGAATTCATTTCGATCTCTATCTCATTTTCAAATTATAACCAGAGGCTTCTACAAGGATGAAAACAAGAATGCATTAAATTTGTTAGATTTTTTAATCACAAACCGAATTACTAATGCTCAAGTATTCGTATATACTCAGCATATACAAGGTGTGGAACAATATTTCGAAAACCAAGCGGCATCATTTCATTTGCCTGATTGGAGACGAAAATTAATTATCGTCGATGATGCGGAAGAATTAGTTGAAAATATGAAAAAATTGTTTGAAAAAAAATAAAATAAATGCAACATAATACGATGTTTTTCTCTTATAATTTCTAACGAGCACAGAACACACGTGGAGTCGTTTTTTTTTTCTATATAAGCAAACGTTTTTTTTTGCCTTGTCATCATTACAAAAATAGTGATGACAGCTCAAACCAAACTGATTATTATAACAACGGATGAAAATCTCATTCAACAATTTGTAACCAGCAAAAATGAAAAAACACAAATTATCGATTTGCCCGTTGTTGTTCGTAGAATTCACTTGTCTTTTGTTTTTATCACTAATTGATTTTTTTTTGTTTTATGTAAAGAATTCAACTAAACAACGACGAAAATCAAGCAATATGATTTGTGCGATCTGTGGTGATAAAGCTATTGGATATAATTATGATGCATTGACATGTGGTTCATGTCGAGCTTTCTTTCGTCGAAATGCATTTAAAGATCTCAGTAGTCTTCGATGTCTATCACGTCAAGGTCAATGTCAATCATTTGCACATGATACACGTCGAAAATGTCCGAAATGTCGATTAGAACGATGCTTTACTGTTGGCATGAGAAAAGACTTTATGACACAAGAACTACCAATCGCATTGAATGAAATCGTTGTCAATGGAAATTGGTCAATTGCTGAAAATATTCGATCGATATTTGTCGCAACATTTCAACGTAATCAATCAAAACAATCGACTTATTTCGATTGTTCAGATAATATATCAATTCTCATCAATTGGTCGTATATTGTTCATGAAAGTGCACTTCGTTTCGTAGATTTCTTTCGTAAAATCATTGAATTCGAAGAATTAAATAGCAATGATCGTTTTATTTTAATTAAATATAATCTATTTCCAATTTATCCGATATTAAAAGGTTTTTATTATGATTATAATCAAAATGGTTTCGATACATCGTTGAATCAAGACGAATGTGCAAAACGGCATCGATTTTTTTCGATTTGTTTCGGTTCCGAAGATAATCTTCAAGCGTTCATTGATGTTGTACGTTTATTCGTTGAAATCACTGAACAAGATTCAACAATCATATCACTATGTCTTGTGATTTTCACGTTCTATCAAGGTCTATCCATGAATGACAATGAACCAATATTAAACGACACACTCAAAGTTAATCGAGCTCAATCGTATTATGTAAATATACTTTGGAATTATATGATCAATAAATGGGGTGAAATCGAAAGTCAAAAACGTTTTAGTCAACTAATTTTAGTTCTATTTCGAACACAAACAACATCGAAAAGATTACAAGAATTCTTCTGCAATCAAATTCGAACATCAAATACGATAGATAAAATTGCACCATTGATGCAAACCGTTCTACAGATTTCGTAATAAAAAAAACTATTTTGTTTTTGTACACTATAATTTCAATACAAAGGTGCTCGTTTTTCAACGAGATATTTTGCAAATATGAGTACTAATGCTAGAAAACAGACGCCAGCAAAGATGATAAACAAACCACCGAGTCCTTCCATACCGATCGATGTAAATCCATCGGCTGAATCCGAAACTGTCTTCGTTTGAAACCATTTTCTTTTTAAATCATCTAGAACACCGGATTCTCTCAATGCTAATATATGAACATCTAAATCTTGCGCATACAACCAATTCTTAGGTGTAAGTATGCCGTATGAACTCTTATCATAGCATTCACCAACTAAAGTTAAATTGAAATAAACATTATTGACCATATATTCAGCAACACCAATATCAAGAAGGGCAACATCGATTTCATTGTTTAATAAAAAACCGTATGTTACTTGTCGAGATCTCAATGGATAATAATCTCGAATACCTGCTGAAATTTCACGTAAATAAAAATCTTCGATCGCTGTATCGACACGTATGCCAATACGATCGTGTCGAATAAGTCCACGTTTGATATCATCAATACCCGAAATAATATGTTTCGGTTTTAATCTCGTTAATTCAGATGCTAAATTAGCTGTATAAGCTTGTACTAAAATAATACATAGAACATGTAAACCAATAGTTATTAAACGACCAGCTGTTGTTCGAATACGAAAATCAACACCGGCACCCAAAAAATGACCGAATACATACCATACGCTTTTTGCACAGACAACTTTTCGTGATTCACGTCGAAGTATTTCGTTATTACTTCGTTCGACTAAACATAATAGACAACTAGCGAAATAAATCGTAAATAAAATTGATATCCAAAGATCACGTGAAAATGGTTTAACAAATAGAAATAAATCAAAACGAACTGCATCTGTTTTTCTTGTTATTATACGTAAACAATTGTCAAATATTGGATTAGAAAAACTAACTATTTCTCGTCGTCCTTTTGTTATTGTTACATCACCAATAATTATATCATAATGACCGTTTTCAATTAATTCTACTAAGGAACCATAGCTCTGATTTTTATCCATTGTAATCGTTTGAATTATTGGAATGAATTTCATTCGTTCTCGTAAACGTTCAATTACTTCCGGCATATAACCGATTAAAGTTTCAGTTTGAACAGATGTATAAGGAAATGATTCAACGATTCCAATTCGTAATTTAACACCTTCCAATTTCGCAATACCATTCGGAGGTTTGAACGAACCACCTGGCCAAACGATAACATTGCCACCGGAATATTCTTGCCAACCGTATTGATTCGAATAGTTCAATACAGGTACGAATTGCAAGCCATTCGATGTTAGTCGACAATTTTGTGCGAAATAATAATTACCATGAATTCGGTCGGTTGTATTAGGAACAAATTCAATCGAGCCTGATACACCGAGAAATTTCATTCGATCGATTATATTGAAAAATAGATTCGAATGTACAAAATCAGAATCGAAACACGATGAAGACGATTTGATAAACGATATGCATGATGACGAATTCTTTGAAAGATTTGAACAAAGTTGTTGTAAACTTTGAATCAGTGTCCAAGTGGCATCGAATGCAAACAATGCATAATTATCAACTTTATCATGACCAGGAAATGTATTTGGTTCATATTGTTGCCAAATGGCATAGGCTGCATTTAATAATGTTGTGTTTGTAGGTGCATGAACAACATTGGCTATTGTAGGTTCGATAGTAAGCATCCCGATGAGTTTTTCTTGTGATGTTTTATTAAAAGAATCGAGTGGAATAGCTGAACTTAGTATCCACATGAAACTAGGACCGATTACATCAGAATCAATTGCACTTTGAATAACTAAAGATGCATATGGAACGTCAACCCAAACGAGTACGATTCGTGTTGAACTTCGAACTAGAATATGTTGTAAGTTATCTCGCATTTTCTGTGTTCCAATATCGAATATCACTGTATTTTGAACGACTAAATCCGTATTCATAAAAGCTTCAGTTATAGCTTTGAGACCACCGAGTCCATAAGCATCATTTTGATAAATAAAAACGCATGATGACCAATTATATCGAAGAAATAATTGTACAATAGCTAATGCAGCAGCATTATCCGAAGGAACTGTACGATGAAACGCGGGATAGCTCGTTTGATCGGATAAATTCGGATCAGTGGCAGCGTACGATACAACAGGTATCCCCACTCGATTCCCAAAATCAGCAATAACAGGAGTTTCTCGAGATAATGCTGGACCAACAATACCAATTGTATTCATAGGATTCGATATGGCATGACATGTCTCACTGAGAGCATTGATGGCTATGCCATTTGTATGTGCAATTCGCCATTGTAGAAAATGTCCATCAAATTTTAGTTCGTATTGTTGTGCAAGTAAAATAGCTGATTTAAACATTGCTCGACAATGAATAATGAAATCTTCTTCATTAGATGCATTAGGTTCGCCTATAAATAGACCTAATATTTGTATTGACGATGAATTTGATATTGGCCACGACGATCTAACGAATCGGATATTAAATTGGCCAAAAATCAAAATTAAAAACAACCAACGTACGCTCATTTGTGTTTTTGCTCTCTCTTTCACCTGACGTATCTAATATAGGGTCGATATTTGGTTTTTTCCTAGATATATCGTTTTGTCAAAATGCTACACTTGATTGATTTTGTTTTTTAACGATGACTCATGTCGGTAAATAAATTATCGAGAAAAGCTTCTACTTCCTATGTAAACACCAAACGCGCTCTCAATTAAAATGTCATATGGATGGATATGTATAACTCATGATACGACTTGTACATCAATTAGGGTGAAATTGTGCTGATCATTTCTAATAGTATTTACAGTGCTTGAACGTATTCCACTTTGTACTTCTTTCGATGTTCTATTTGATTGTGGGAGGAAATATGTAGTTATTTCTTGTTTTTAATGAAATACAAATTAGCCTAAATTTTAAATATACGTAATCTCGATTTTCGTTCAATGAAAATTTGATGAACACAAACTTTCAAGAATCGACTGAATTGAAACATGAGTTGTTCGATCGAAATATTTTCGTGCGTGATCATGAATAACTGTGGATATATTAAATATCACTCACTACAAAATATTTTTCAATCTTTGTGAATGTCACTTGATAAATATGTATATACTTAGTTAAAATAACGCGTTTACGTTAAAAAATATTTACATGGGGTTTCTGGTTTTTTACAAGCAACTACTGCAACTGATAATGATTAATTCTTATCAAAGAATGAGATATAAAAAGAGTTTTGCTCGGTGTCGTAAATAAAAACAAATGAAATGGGTTGTTGTACGTGTCGATTAGGAGAAAATAGATCGTTATTATCGCAAAATAAGAATCATTCGAGTAAATGGAAGAATGTATCACTGGTAAATTGTTAGACAAAAAACTTAAACTGACTGCGCTTTCGTTGGTTTTAGGTTATGATGTTTATAGGATCGGTTGGAGCTGCATGTGGATTAGCACTGAGTATCATTATTGGACTTATTGAAATACCACATGATAGACTGCTTTTGGATACAAAAATTATGCTAATGCTTGGAACAATTATCTTGCATGTATGTCTACCAGCTGGAATAGTTTACTTCCTAGGAAAACTCTACAGGACTCGGTATGTAAATTGCGGTGCGTATTTTCAAAAATGTTTTTTTTTGCTGCTGAGGGTAGAATATGGGACAATAACTCTAAACAGGAATGTCTGCCTGATGATAATAGTTATGCCTTGTCAGAACATTCGAACGTGAATTGTCCAGATAGACAGACTGCTACCATCAATGTAAATTCATGTCGTCAGATTACTGGCCTTGTAGCTCCTATAGTGATCATTTTCCTAAGTGGTGGAGTTTTACCATTGATATTCGATAGTCAATTAACCTATGATCAACTTCATAATGAGACGATGAAAAACGAAACTAAATTATGGAGGGCACGTGCATGGTGTCGTGTACTTGCCTATGGTTTTGAATGTTTATTGATTCCGTATGCCATCGGTTGGCTTCTATACATTTATTATTCGATAAAGAAAAGATGTAATAGGATAACAAGAGCGATCTTGACAAATGAAAACCAATACTTTTATCGTGATTTGCAAAATTGGATGTGGAGCCTGCTTCCAGAAAAAGAAAGACCATCAGTTCAAAATGAATTTTCGAATGAAACACCTGTTGAAGTCACACTAGTTAAAATCGCGAATGTATTTGCTACTTTATATTTTGTGATATGCATTCTATTTAATTTCTCATACTTTTGGTTCGTTCGAACATGGGCTGACAAAATTATGAATGATTTCTTGGGCAAATTTATTGGTCAACTTATTTCGTATACATGTCTCATGGTGTACATGTGGAGCACCAACATGGCTATTGACAAAATAAAAGAAACTGTTAATCGTAAGATTGTTCTTTCAGCTAAGGAAGTCGACACAACTACGGATGATATCAATAGAATTTTAGCTAGCGAAATTATTACGAATCATTTTAATCCATATGCAACAATTTTGGGTAAAAAATTATCATTTATTTCTGTTTTGTTGGCTCTTATATCAAGTGTAGTACCACAGATGATTGCATATGCTATAAAACGTCTTCAAATATTTTCACCATAAGATTGACAGTTGTTTCTTTTTTGTGATGAAAGAACAAAATAAATTAGTTTATGCTTCTACATGTCACGAGATAGACAGAACATGCGCTGACAAAATGGGAACTGTACTATTTATGTATGAGGTGAAGATGAAATCTTTTGAAAAAGAGGAAAATCATTCAGTGTTGTTGGAATAGTATAACGTTGTCCACCTTGATAAATCTGTTTAGTATAATAATGTTGCCACTTCAAATTTCCTTGATCAAATTTTGGTAAATAAACAGTACGTGATGTCGCCTGATATGTATAAATCGGTGCAACTAAATAATCAGTTCCAAACATAAATTGATCTTCAGCTTGATAACTTTCGCTATCATTATTAAAATCATAGAACATTGGCCGTAGAATAGGCGTACCATTTTGACTTGAAATATTCAAATGATATTCAACATAATCACGCAATGATTCACGTAATTTAATAATGTCAATGATTTGTTGGCTATGATTAAATAACCAAACTTCATTTGGACCACCCTCGAAGCCACATTCATTATTCGGTAAGTACGGATAACGTTTGCCATGTAAACGAAATATTGGACAAAATGCACCGAATTGAAACCATCTTAAAATCAGTTCTTGAAATTCTGTATCATTCATACCAACATAACGATATCCACCGATATCCGTTGTCCACCAATAAACTCCCGAAAGAGCAACATTTTGTGAAACTTTAATTTGTTTGAGTAGTTCATCCCATGATGAATTAATATCTCCACTCCAAACAGCTGCATTAATTAAATGACTGCCAATCCATGCTTGTCGACTTAACATAATGATTTCTTGTTCGTTTTCTTCACGTAATCCATCCCAAAACATTCGTTGATGTTCTCGAGTCCATACCATAGCGATTTCGTCGTCATGTCGGCCGTACCACCATTGTTGACCAGGACGAGTTCCTTCGGGTTCAGCAGCATCTAACCAAAACATTCTTATTCCATGAGCATAAAAATTCTTGTTCATTATATTCCATACGAATTGTCGTGTTGCTGGATTAAATTGATCGAGAACATAACGAGGTCGATTGGCCAAAATACTTCCATTGGCATTCAGCGTTAAGTAACCTTCGGCTACCATTGTAGCAAAATTTTCGGATTTATTTTCAATCTGAGGCCATATCGATATCATTAATTCCATCTGATATTCTTTTAATTGCTGCATCATTTGTGTTACATTAGGCCAACATCTAGTATTGAAATCAAAATTTCCGAAGGCAGTCCAATAGCCGGCATCGATGACTATGACACTCACAGGAATTTGTCGATCGTGATAGCCTTTAGCTACAGCTAAGAATTCATCTTGCGTTCGATAACGATTTTTACATTGCCAAAAGCCAGATGCAAAATGTGGCAGCGGATTTGGCCGTCCGACAGCATCGACAAAGTTTTTCATTAAAATCGGATAGAATGCAGATGCAAGTGTAGCATCTTGCGGTATTGTTGTTATCCAAAGATCAAGTTGATGTGTTGCATTGGCAGTCCACATGATTTTTGTATCGTTTTTAACATCGAACGAACCGTAACCTGGTTGATTCCAAATAAAACCAAAACCTGATGTATGAACATACCATGGAATTGTGACATCGCCATTTGTTGGTGCTGTCGATGAGAAAACAAATGGTAAATGAAAGTTATGATATGCGAGAGTCAAATTTGAACCATAATGATGTTCACCTAAACCGTACAAAGAACCATTCTGTGTATGATTATAATTCAATGATAGACTATAAAGAGTATAAAGAGGCGAATAGACTGAAATAGGATAGATATATGGCAAAAATTGAATAGATTCTGTTTGAATAAGAACGAGTCCATCGGATTGTCGTTGAATTGACCATGTTTGATTGTCATCATGAAGGATAAATTTAATATTTCCATTGATAAATGTATTTTCATTGAGTTGTTGACATGCGTTAAGATTTGAATTTGGTTTTTCGGGAAGTAAAGCTTGGTAATCAGGTGTTTGTAGAATCACATCTGGACTAAGACGTATTCGAATACTATCGAAACCCCATGATTCAACTTGTAATTGTTGTTGTACACCATTCGAATGAATATTTCGTGTGAATATGCATGGCGATGCGTCAATCTCAACAAAAATCGATACAAGAACAAACACGATGATTTGCAGTAACATTTTCTTTTCTGTATACTATGTAAAAACAACTATCTTATGATATAGCACAAGTACGAATTGATAAGAACAGAATAAAAATGTTGAGAGTGTTTTTTATCTATTAGTGGAATTTTCTTTGTATATTATTTTTTCTAATCATTTCAAAAACAAACAAAAAAGAACAATCTGATTTTATTTAAGAAACTACTAATTATAAGCAACCAAACGGATTCAAGACTAAATAAAAAAGAAGAAAAGCTCTAAAAACTATTTCTAATTATAATCAATGAAATAAAAGCTATTTAGTCTATTATATTAATTAATATTCTTTTGGTAGAATGTGTACAGTATAGTCACGTGCTTCACCATAACCACTACTGAAGCAAGGTTTGAGGCCGTTTTCACTTCTGACTAAAACAATACGCATTCGATGAGTTCCATCACGATAGTTTTGATTATCAAGTTGAGAAATACGTATATTCAAATCATTATCACGTCGGAAAGAGAAATTGTCGATTTGATAATTCTCAATTAATCGTTCTCCAATTTCATCAAAAAGTCCATCGTTATTGAAATCAATCCATGCACCGAGATAATAAATCGAATCACAATTGTCGGATTCAGTGCAATGGAATTGTATTCGAAGTGAATAAGTCGTTCCTTCGAATAGATCGACCATCAATCGACTTCGATCTTCATAATTATTAAATTCACGACATGATCTCATCTCGTCATTAATCATTGTATTTCGTTCACCAGATAATTTTAGTGAATAGATACCAGTATTACCTACTGAACAAACTAAATTTCCAGCAGAACAATATGGTCGACTGGAGAAATCTAACGAAACGAAAACGAATATAAAATGAACTTATAAATCATATAGCAAACCTGCTGATAGTTGAACAACATAATCAGGTTCTTGTTCAGATTCTTCTTCGATGTCAGACTGAGGTTGTATGGCATATTCACGTTCTACACAACCTTTTCGTGGAACAATATTGACCATATATTCTCTAACTATACTATCATGACTTCGACCACATTGTTTTTGATAGGTTTCACTTCGCATAAGTGTGAGACGCATTCGATGTAATCCCGTTTTGACATTACTTTCATCGATGGGTGGTATTAAAATTTGTAAATCAAATGTATTGTCTGGTGTTTCTTCGGGGATATATGTTCGACGGAAGACTCGATTTTCACCTCGATCAAAATTTCCATCGCCATTTAAATCGAGAAAAATATCGACATGATGTCCACGAGTACAATCACTGTCCGAGTATGATCGACAGTCTAATTCAACACGTATGAGATAAACAGCATCTCCGAAAAACGTAATTTCTTTCGTAACAGGATTTGTATAACTCGACGAATCGCGAATTTGCGTGCCAAGTTCACCACCAGCGAGAATCCATTTAATTTGTTCAACATTCGGAGCACAAACAAAGCTTCTTTCCGTGGCGACAAGAGGCGCAGGCTGAATGTAAACTGGAGGTTGAGGCCGAGGTTGAACTTCAACATGAACTGTTTCGATTTTTACCGGTTTAGGGATGATATTGACTTTGTATTCTCGTGTTTCGGCGTATTCATTTGAGCCACAATTCTTTCGAAATTCTTTACCAGGATAGACACGAACACGCATACGATGTAAACCACTGTGTACTTTTGTACCATCGATTGCAGGAATACTTATTTCAAATTGATATAATCCGTGAGATATTTCCGAATGAAGTAATGAACGAGGATGAATTCGATTTTCTAATTCGTCAAATCGCCCGTCGTTATTGAGATCGATTGATGTTTCAACAAAATAAAAACGATTACAACTAAATTCACCGTCATTTCGTTGATCACAAGACAATTGAAGACGTAAACGATTGACACTGTTGTCATGGAATGTAACAGCAGTCGATGGATGATAATAAGATCCGTCATCTCGAATTTCAGTATTATCTTGACCAGTGATAAAAGCCGAAAGAATTCTGATTGGAGTGAGAACACATGGTGGAGGAGGTGTTGGCGCAGGTTGAATGTAAGGTTGAGGTCGAGCTGGAACTTCAACACGAACTGTTTCGATTTGTACCGGTTTAGGGATGATATTGACTTTGTATTCTCGTGTTTCGGCATAGTCATTTGAGCCACAATTCTTTTGAAATTCTTCGCCAGGATAGACACGAACACGCATACGATGTAAACCATTGTGTACTTTTGTACCATCGATTGCAGGAATACTTATTTCAAATTGATATAATCCGTGAGATATTTCCGAATGAAGTAATGAACGAGGATGAATTCGATTTTCTAATTCGTCAAATCGTCCGTCGTTATTGAGATCGATTGATGTTTCAACTAAATAAACACGATTACAACTAAATTCATTGTCATTTTGTTGATCACAAGACAATTGGAGACGTAAACGATTGATACTATTGTCATGGAATGTAACAGCAGTCGAAGGATGATTATAAGATCCGTCATCTCGAATTTCAGTATTATCTTGACCAGCGATATAAACCGAATCAATTGTGATTGGAGTGATAACACATGGTGGAGGAGGTGTTGGTATAGGTAAACGTGGAGTAGGCATTACTATTATTTCCTTTGGTGGCTCTTCTTCTTCCTCTTTCACATCTTCAATATCAAGATTATCTGTGAACGTACAGAATTTGATATTCGTCTTTACAACTCGTTCATCATCGAAGTAAATATTAAACGCTTCATTAAGAAATTCAATGAGACTATTCTTCAGTTTTTCTCTCGATATGGATTTACAAGCGTAATTGTCATATTCACATTGGCCAATGAACGAAGCCAATAAATGTAATTGAAGAATATTACCGAGTAATGGATTTGGACAGATGAATCTTAATGAATATAGATTATATAGAAAAAGACTTGCGTCAAATAGAGAATATTTACCGACGATAATTTTTCGATAATCGATAATTCGTAAAATAAGCCTTGAGAATACGAACCTTGTTTGAGGATAGTTTTGCATTAATCTGAAATGAAAAGATGATGAATCAAAGATAAATATTTGCAATAGGAAATACTTGATCGGCAAGATTATCGAGATCCGTAATGATTTGAGATTGAGTTCTGTCTTTCCAAGTATAATCCGTACTGAATACAGCTCTGACTGTTATATCTTCAACATCTGTAAAAGTTGTCTTTCCGCCGATGACAGTGATATTTCCGGGGATGACAATGCCCTTTCGAAGACGTGGTACCATTTTATAGATAATAAATAATAGTAGTAATGCAAGAAGTAATAAGCCAAGGCAAATCATGCACGAAAGTAGAATACAAAATCGAGACCTATTGAAATAAATAAACAGTTAGAGAAAGAAATGATCTTTTATGTTTTTTGCTTACTTTGATTTTTTTGATTTTTTTTCCTTTTGAGACACCAAAGGAATTTCTTCCTCAGATTCTTTAGTAATCACTGCAGTCTGTTTGGGAATAACCACCTATAAAAAAAAGTATATTTCATTCAATACAGATTCAAAATCAAGAATTTATTGCCTTTGTCTTTTTCTTTGTTTTAACATTAGTATCAATGAATTCGTTTGAATCTGCTGTCTCTTGTTGAGTATTTTGTTCAGTACTGATACTAGTGGCCTGTTGTGTAGTTCGTTGGATACGTCGCTCAATGATACTGCCACCACTACTACTACTGGCCTGTTGTTCAGCACTAGTATTGACCTGTTGTTGAGCATGTAGAGTGTCGCGTTCAATACTACCACCACCACTACTGCTGCTGACCTGTTGTGCAGTATGTTGAATACGTCGTTCAATAATACTGCCACTACTACTACTGGCCTGTTGTTCAGCACTACTATTGACCTGTTGTTGAGCATGTAGAGTGGCGCGTTCAATACTACCACCACCACTACTGCTGCTGACCTGTTGTGTAGTATGTTGAGTACGTCGTTCAATAATACTGCCACCGCTACTACTGGCCTGTTGTACAGCACTACTATTGACCTGTTGTTGAGCATGTTGAGCACGTCGTTCAATACTACCTCCACCACTACCGCTACTGACCTGTTCTATAGTATATAGGGTACGTCGTTCAATAATACCGCCACCACCACAACTACTGGCCTGTTGTTGAGCATGTCGTTCAATACTACCACCACCACAACTACTGACCTGTTGAACATGTTGTTCAGTACTACTACTACCGCAACTACTGGCCTGTTGTATAGCATGTTGAGCACGTTGTTCAGTACTATAACTACTACTACTACTGGCTTGTTGTTGAGCATGCAGAGTACCGTATTCAATACTACTACCACCACCACAACTACTGGCCTGTTGTATAGCATGTTGAGCGCGTTGTTCAATACTGCCACCACCACTACTGCTGCTGCTGGCCTGTTGTTGAGCATGCAGAGCACCGTATTCAATACTACTACCACCACCACTACTGCTGCTGACCTGTTGTATAGTATGTATGGTACGTCGTTCAATACTACTACCACCGCAACTACTGGCCTGTTGAACATGTTGTTCAGTACTACCACCACCGCAACTACTGGCTTGTTGTATACTATGTAGAGCACGTCGTTCAATACTACCACCACTACAGCTGCTGGCCTGTTGTAGAGCATGTTGAACACGTTGTTCAATACTACCACCACTACTGCTGCTGCTACTGCTACTACTGGCATGTTGTTCAGCACTACCACTAATATAGGCTTGTTGTCCGCCTGATGATGATGTCCATTCACGAGAGTATTGAGTGATACGTACTTCTCCGGCACCTGATAAGCATGGTTCAATTTGTTCAGTACTGGCAACAATGATTTGTTGCGCTTTTGCAGACCATTTTCGAATATTTTCGATACCGTTACTATAGATATCTTGTACACCGGTCGTAGTAATAACTTGACAAGTTGGCGAGAGAATAACCAAACGTGGAATTCCAGTTACATTGAATTTTTTGGTTAAATTATCTTGTCGAGTTCGTTCGGAGTATGTTAAGGCTTTCCATGGCATTTCAGCAAAATAACCATCAAATTCTTGTTGACTTTGATCCCATGAAATGAATACAATCTCAAATTGATTCTTGACTTCGCTAATAATACTTTTATATGCTTTTACAAGACGAGGTGTAAACTCACGAGAAGGTGGACACCAATGGCCACTGAGACATGCAGAAAAAAAAATTCATCGAAAAAAATATATATCCTTTTGTCGTAACTTACGAAAAATAGAGTCCAATCACTTTTCCATTGAGTTCACTAGTCGTTATGTGTCGCACACCATTGCTCGTAGTATGTTCGAGCAGTTTATCTCCGAGCAATTCAGTGAGCGTTGGCATTTGTGGTTTTGATAGTGAAATTTTAATATATGTATTTTTGAAGATTTTCTTTTGAGTTTTTATATATACCTATTAGTAAAAAAAAAACGAAATCTGATCGTTCACAAACAAATATAAGATGAGTCGATATCGAAGGTAACGTTTTGCTGTTCTCTTTTTTTTCAAATAAACCATAAACTGAATTCTTATATGTATATATATATATATAATATTAGTGGCTTCATTTCGCGTCTATGATAAGAAGACGAAATATGATATCAGTAAATACCGTTTTTGGGTTGAAAACGAAAAAAAAACCCACTAATAAAAACTCACAAAAATTCGTAGATTTTTCACGTGAATAAATTCGAATCTAAGTAGATTTGTACATTTTCTATTGAGATGATAAGAAAAGAAAATTGAAATTTAATAATGACAAAACAAAATTCTTATCTTAAAATAGAGTTATCATCTTATCAGTGTGACATATAATGTGTCCTCGTTTTTTCGACATAAATGCGATTTTTTTTCTTCAATTTTTCAATTAATGACTGAGAATAACGCATCAAACTATCTTTTGTCACCGTTGGTGGAAAAAGGTTCATCGAAATTCATGTCATTTGTATTTCATCGTTATGTTGAACGAGCTTTATGGACATTTGCTGAACTGGGTATCGCTGATCTTATGGCAAACCATGAGCAACCATTGACTGCCATTGAATTGAGTGAAATCAATGGAAATACATGGAATGCTGAATTTCTCTATCGTTTATTGCGAGTCGTGGCCGATATTAATATTGTTCAACAATTGACATTGAACAATGAAGATTCGACAGAGAGTGCAAATCCAGAAAACGAAATTCGTTTCAAATTGACAGATGATGGTCAACTATTGACTAGTAATCATCCATCGAGAACGCGTGATTTAGTACGACATTCATTCAGTTCGACTATTGAAAAACCATCGACATATCTACCAGATATGATTCGTGATGGTTATAAAAATGGAACAGGATTCGAACTCGCATTTGGCATGAATGCGTTTGATTATTTAAAAGACGAGAAATATCAACAACAATCGGTTCTATGGAGTAATGCAATGTCTGGACATTCCAATTATGGAGCTGCATCCATTGCTTCGATTCTTAATCTATCGAATTTTAAAGTAGTTGTTGATATTGGCGGGAGCTTTGGTACATTGTTATCATTCATATTGAAAGAACATCAGAATTTATTTGGTATTGTTCTTGATTTACCTAATGTGATTGAAAATGCTCAAGCTCGAAAGCCAACTGCATTTGAAGATCAACAGATCGAGCCAGCTCGTTATCAATTCGTGTCAGGTGATATGTTTAAATCAGAAACAATACCAGTCGCTGATGTATACATTATGAAATATATTTTACATGATTGGGACGATGAAAAATCAATTGAAATTTTGAATTCAATTCGATTGGCAAATAGAAATTGTGAACCGAAAACAATCACATTGTTCATTGTGGAAATGTTGATTTTATCAGATGACAAAAGTAATTGGATGGCACGGGCACTTGATATCGAAATGATTTTTTTGGGAGGCAGTAAAGAGCGAACAAAACGCGAAATGATCGAATTATTAAACAAGGGTGGATACGAATTCAAACAATTATATCAAACTAATAAACAATATTCTATTATCGAAGCAACAACAACGAATACGCTTTAAACAAACACTTTTCTAGATTATAGAGAATAAAATAATTACTACGTATCAACAGAAGTGTCGCTCACGACTTGAGGCGCTGAACATTACATAAAACATATGAAACGAACTGGTCTTGTTTTGTAGAGATATTTCAATGTAGCGAATTTTAGAAAATATAAACTCTATGACTATAAGGAACTATGGATCTCATTATAGGAACAGAGCTGATTAGTTTTCATGAGGATCAGTATACTCGATTAACAGTTCTTTAAAGACACAATCAAGGAAGAAAAAACGGATTCTTGAGAATCTTGGGAATCCCGAGAGTACGGAATCCATCTTCCCTCTTGCTTTTCTAAGTAAAATCTACTATAATTATCACTGAAAACTAGATTAATAAAGATTTTTATAGGAAGTTGAAGTTTACAGGACTGATGTTTCGGTATGTTTCGGAGAAAAGAAATGTACGCAAAACATATCTATAACGGAGCATCCATATCATCGCACTATGGTTTTATAGCGCTTCGGTCAAGAAAATTTAAGGAGTTCACTTAAAGCATTCACTCATATACGATAATTCTTCACAGAGCTAATGTTTTTCTTCATAAATCAATAATAGTAATTTAAGTATTCAGTTTCAAAGGTACTGAAGTATGGTATAGTGTGCGTATTGAAAACATATGTAAATTTCATGATGCTACTTTTCAACATTTGTTCAAAATTCGCTCGTAAAGTCAAGACAAGGAAATTCGCATTATTCAGACACACTGTTTTCTTCAGTTTTCACGGTAAAAACTTTCAAATTTACATGAGGATCTTATTTGCCGTCTTACCCTTTGCTTGATAAAAAAATCTTCCAAATTTAGATAAGAATTTTGTTCTGACGCTACTGCTCTCTTGGAAAAAGGACTCTTTTTTTCGATTTTCGTATTTTTTCTGAGATAATTGAGGCAATATTATCACTGCACAAACTTTTATGAAAAAATCACGTAAGTTCCAACAATCATTTGTCATCTATTAGGAGTTTCTTAAACCGATGTTCTTTTGACCTTGATGCGGACATACACTCAAACTATTTTTTTTCATATGACCCTCCTTACATAGGTTTCTGTCTCTCATTATCATCAGTTAAAAATTGAAGTCTCATAAAAAAATCTGATGTTTTTTTTGATATTTCGTATTACTAAAGCGGAATGCTTACACAAATTTGACATACTTTCAGCACTCGGTTAGTCTAACTTACGTTTGCTAATAAGTACACTATAAGAAAAATAGGAGAATAATCAATGATAAAGCGTTTTTTGAATGTGCAACGTATAAAACACCTCTTCTATAACCATATTTTATTGTGTATTTCAAAAACGAATAAAAACGATTTAACGCACGTTACAAATTCACAACACTTTCTTTTTCTATGTAAGTTTGATGAATAAATTTTAAAAAAATCATAAAATATTGCACTATGGCAGATAAAAATGGAAACATCACAGCATTCTGTGTAGACAGTAACTTTTAGTTTTGAAAAATAAAATTCTCTTATCTTCATCAACAAGAAGCAATAGAAATTTACAAAAAGATTTTTTTTACTCTTTCTATTTGGATAGCCGACTGGAAAGGGTTGAGACTTCTACCTACCTATTTTAGAAGCCTATAGCCCTTTCTCTCAGAAAAGGAAACTATCATAAAATATAAAATAAAAGAGAATTTGTGAAAGATCTTACTTTGTAATAGAAACGATGAAAATGACGAGAAGAAGCGAATTCAACAGAGAATAAATACTAGCATTTGCTGGTCTTCCTGTCTCTCTTATTTGTTTATTCGTCAAAAAAAGGTAGAAAAAAAATAGTTAAAAAAATATGATGTTCGAATAACAAACGAAGTATGAAAAATTTCTATCGTAAATTATCATGCGAGATAAAATACGACGATATGAGACGATTTTTCTTTGAAAATATTTGAATATTTCAGATTTTAAAGAGTTTTAGTTATTTTATATTGGTAACGAAATATTGAATCACGATAAGAGAACAGTGCGGTGATTAATGCGTACAGTCTATTTGCATATTGGTCGCGCAAATCA
>Ga0209930_1002201_pt1 | contig 24311 bp, 19 predicted proteins | sample ThiBiot_500_biof_2_FD_183948 | JGI IMG/M metagenome (GOLD analysis project Ga0209930, IMG submission 183948) | Wastewater bioreactor microbial communities from Cape Town, South Africa - Thiocy_cont_500_biof (SPAdes) | ecosystem: Engineered > Bioreactor > Thiocyanate-remediating >... | reverse complement strand
GCCTGCCTGTCGGTTTTAACCGACAGGCAGTTTTTCAGGGGAAGCCCGGAATACCTCCGGGAAGCTCGCGCTGCTTGCCAGTTGCCGGTGTTGCGCAAGGATTTCATCCTGGACGAGTATCAGGTAATCGAATCCAGGGTCATGGGGGCGGATTGCATTTTGCTGATTGTGGCGGCATTTTGCATGCCGGTGCCGGAAGGCGAAAAAGGTCTCCAGAAGGAGGAGGCGGTCGATCGGATGGCGAAGCTGGAATCGCTGGCCCACTCGCTTGGCATGGCAGTGCTGGTCGAAGTGCACGATGCCGGGGAACTGGAGCTTGCGTTGCAACTGGATTCGCCGCTGATAGGCATCAACAACCGTAATCTTCACACTTTCGAGACATGTCTCGACACCACATTGCAGTTGCTTGACCGTATTCCAGCGGAGCGTATCGTCATTTCCGAAAGCGGAATAAGCTCGCCTGCGGATGTCGCGCTGATGCGGAATCACCAGGTACACGCATTTCTCGTCGGGGAGGCGTTCATGCGCGCGGATGATCCCGGAGTCGAGTTGGCGCGATTATTCCGCTGAATTTCCGTTCCCAGTGGATTCCCGGCAGGTTTGTTGCAAAAAAGCAACAGGGTTTCCTCCCATATTCCAAAACTGTGCTTATTTCCTTGCTACGTCTTGTCACGTTAGGCACAATCTCTCAACCCTCTCATTTAGAGAGGTCCAAGCAGCGGGACATACTCCACCGAAAATAGGGTCGGTGAGAGGGGCCCACCGTTTCAACTTTAAAGGAGATTTTCCACATGAAAAAGAAACTGATTGCCCTGGCTGTCGCCGGTGCACTCGCGGCCCCGGTGGTTGCATCCGCACAAGGGACGAATGTAACAATTTTTGGCCGGGTGCAAGCTGAGTACAGCCTGGTTGACTTTTCGGGTTCCCCAAGCCAGGGAACGCTGCAGGACAACTCCCGGTCGTCACGCTGGGGTCTGCATATCACGGAAGATCTGGGTAATGGACTGAGGGCAAATGCCCGTCTGGAAATGGGCCTCAATGCGGGCTCGGGTTCGGCTACGACGCCTCGCGAACAATGGGTTGGACTTTCCAGCGCCCAATGGGGTGACGTCAAATTCGGCCGGGTGCAGTCTCCGTTCAAGGATTTCGCCGGCGGCATGACCATCGACCCGTTTGCCTATACCACATTGCAAGCCGGCGGTTCCGGCGGCACGATGTCGGCGGGCGCGAATGGCCTGGGTTCGGGCGCCAACACCTTCGTCAACAGCGCCATCCGCTTCGATTCGGCCACGATAGAAGGTTTCTCCTTCGCGGCAATACTGATGCCTGGCGATGCCAATACGCTTAGCCCCCTCCAATCTGGCATGCTCTCCGGCTTCTTGCCGGGCGGCCTGGGCAGCAATGGCAATACTGGCGGCAGGAACGGTGAGTTCGACGGCCAGGCCGCTGCCAAGTATCATATGGATTTCATGGGCATGGGAATGGACATTTTTGGCGGCTATTCCCGGGATAACGCCAATCAGGCACAGAAAGCCATCGGCCTGAAGACCGAAGAAGTGTGGCGCGTGGGTGCTTCCTGGGCTTTCGAAAACTTCAAGCTCAGCGGACAGTATGAAGACATCAACAACGCGATCGGCTCGGCAACCTGTAGCAGCGCTGCTGCTCTGGTAGCGAATCCGATGGATGCGCCGGGAAGCTCCACAGGACAATGTAATTCGGCGATGAATGCTGGCGGTGACGGCAACATCTGGTTTGCGGGCGCGCAGTACAGATTGGGCAACACCACGCTGGTGGCCCAGGGTGGTATGACGAAAGCTCACGCAGGCGGCCTTAACCCCGCGGCAGGAGCACGCAAAGCCGACAGCTTCACCGTGGGCGCGATCCACAATCTGAGCAAGCGCACCAGCCTGTTCGGCGGTTATCAGCACGTGTATGTCACCAACCCGACTGGCGGTACCAACCTTGACAGCCTCGCCCCGATTTATGCGACTGGCAATCGTGCCACCTACACGATTGGTGTTCGCCACAACTTCTGATCGGGTTGTGTAGAAGGAAATGGGGCGCCGCGGCGCCCCATTTTTTTGCTTTCCGAAGCGCCTGGCTCAGGTGCTGGAAGTAACTGATTATTTGGGAACATCAAAGGTGTCCCGGGCTTTAACCATGAAGGCGCCGTGAGTTTAGTTTGCGATGTAGACATGCTAATATACCCGCGTGATAAAGTGCCGGAAAACACGGAGTGGTGGGCGTTATAACCTCGCTTCCAGTCATGTTCGTTGCCCGCCAGCGAAGCGTGAGGAACCTTGTGAGTGGTCAGGTAAAAGAAACGTAGAGTCATTTGCGGCATAATCATTATTGAAGTTCTTTGGAGGATTTGCTCATGGGAGTTCCTTTACGTCAACAGATTGCGGTGGGCACTTATCTGCTCAAGCAAAAGTTGAAGGGAGTAAAAAAATATCCAATGGTCCTGATGCTGGAGCCCTTGTTTCGCTGCAATCTGGCTTGTGCAGGCTGCGGGAAAATAGATTATCCGGATGACGTTCTTGACCAGCGCCTGTCGGTTGAGCAGTGCATGGAGGCGGTTGATGAGTGTGGCGCTCCCATGGTGTCGATACCAGGGGGAGAGCCGCTCATACATAAGGAAATGCCGCAAATCGTCGCGGGTATCGTTGCCCGCAAGAAATATGTCTATTTGTGCACAAACGCTCTTTTATTGAAGAAAAAGATCGACGACTATACTCCTTCTCCCTATCTGACGTTTTCCATCCACCTGGATGGCTTGAAGGAACGGCACGATGCTTCCGTTTGCCAGGATGGTGTTTTCGACCGGGCGGTCGAAGCAATAAAGATAGCGGTGGCGAAAGGCTTCCGCGTAACCGTAAACTGCACTCTGTTCCAGGGGGAAACGCCCGACGATGTGGCTGAGTTTCTGGATTTTGTCATGGACCTCGGTGTCGAAGGCGCCACTATTGCGCCTGGATTCAGCTATGAGCGCGCTCCGCGGCAGGATATTTTTATCAAAGGGAAGGATACCAAGAATTTATTCCGGGGTATTTTCAAGCTGGGCAAAACCCGCAACTGGAAGTTGAATCATTCCACGCTCTATCTCGATTTCCTGGCCGGCAATCAGAACTACGAGTGCACCCCCTGGGGTAATCCCACGCGGAACGTATTTGGCTGGCAAAAACCTTGCTACCTGCTGCCCGACGAGGGCTATGCGGCAACCTTCCAGGAGTTGCTGGATGATACGCCCTGGGATAAGTACGGCAACAGCAGCAATCCTAAATGCGCTCAGTGCATGGCGCATTGCGGTTATGAGGCGACTGCCGTTGAAGATATGCTCCAGCATCCATTCAAGGCATTCATAACCTCGCTGCGAGGCCCGAAAACGACAGGACCCATGGTTGCCGAGCCGACGCCGAAGTGGGCCAAGGAGGCATTGAAGCCTCGAAAGACCATCGGTGGAATTCCTGTTAAAATAGAGCGATAACGGCAGCGTGCCATCGGTCTTGTCGCTCTGTATCGTCTTCATCAGGAGCTGTCCCATGGTCATGGGACAGCGGTGGACCGGTTCCTAAGCCCGTGTTCTTGAGCTATTGCAGCGTAGCCATCCCCGCGTTGCCCGGCATTTGTCCAATCCCTGCAGTGATCTTCATTGCGCCGCCGTGGTGCAGTGGGCGTTGCCGCTTATGAGATTTGTAAAAATGAAAATCCTGCGCGCGATCAAGTTCCTGTTCTACTTCCAGCTGGTGTCGGCCATGTTTTTGATCGCGCCCGCATCCTGGGCCGAGAGCCCGGTTCCTGCGGAAGTTTCGGATGCGCAACAAGTGGTGGCGCGTCTGCACGATGCGCTTATCAAGGCTATGCGGGAAAGCGTCAGCCTGGGCTACAAAGGCCGCTACGAATTGCTGGCTCCGGTAATCGACCAGACTCACGATATCGATTTTATCGCACGCACCAGTCTCGGCGCCAATTGGACCCAGCTCAGCTCCGAGCAGCAGCACACTTTCATAGATGTCTTCCGGAAGCTCAGCATCGGCACCTATGCGGGATGGTTCAAGGAATATGGTGGTGAACAATTTGAGTTCGTGGAGCAGCAGCAGATGCCGCGAGAGCAGGTCATGGTGCGCAGCAAGCTGGTTCCCCCGAAGGGGGAGCCTGTGCGGTTCGACTATATCCTGCGCCATGAGAAAGCAGGGTGGCGTATCGTCAATATCCTCGCCGACGGGGTCAGTGATCTCGCATTGAAGCGGGTGGAATACCGCGCCATCCTGCAGCGTGACGGCTTCGCTACGCTCGTCGACATGCTCAGGAAAAAGATCGTTCTCACCGAGCAAAGCTAGGCAATTTCTCCCTGCGTCGGGTTCGATCGCTTCAGTTTGCCTCTTCAAGGATGACCATACCCAACAAAGCATCCTCCAGCCGCCTCTACAATCTCTTCGCCCGCTGGTCCTACATCTCCTATCGTCACAGTGCCTGGATCATCCTCATCGCGGTGCTCGTGACTGCTGCCTGCGGTTTGTATGTGTCCCGAAATCTGGGCATGAATACGGATACCACGGATATGCTCTCCGAGGACCTGCCATTCCGCATCAATATGACGCACTACAGCAAAACGTTTCCTCAGGATATCGACACGCTGCTGCTGGTGCTGGACGCACCCACCCCTGAGCAGGCGTATACGCTTACCGCACGGCTTGCGGCCCGCCTGAGCAAGGACCACGAAAATTACTATAGCGTCTACTCGCCGAACGTCGATGATTTTTTTTCCCGCAACGGTCTGCTTTACGAAAGCATTCCGGAGCTGGAGCTCATAACGGATCGTCTGGCGGCGGCCCAGCCATTGATTGCGCTTATCGCGAAAGAGCCCACGCTGGCGACCTTCGCGTCGGTATTGACCAAAGCGGTGGATGAGTTGCGAAACGGGCGTGCCATGGAGTTACAGCCCGTGCTGAACGCGGTCAGCGCCACGCTGGATGCGCGGACGGACGGTTCTCCCAGGCAATTGTCATGGCAATCCCTGTTTGACGCCAAGCCGCAAAAAAAGACATACCAGGAATTGATCGTAGTCAAGCCCAGGCTTCATTACGACCAGCTATTTCCGGCCGAGCAATCCATTGCCGCGCTGCATGCGGCGGCAAAAGAGACTGGCATTACCGAAAATAGCCCCGTGAAGCTGCGCATCACCGGCGAAGTGGCATTGTCCCATGACGAGCTTACCAGCTCTCTTCAGGGCATGGAGGTCGCGGGTGTCGTTACATTTGTGCTCGTGGGGATCGTGCTTTATTTTGCCATGCGAACACCCGGGCTGATACTTGCCGTGCTGATATGCCTTTCCATGGGTCTTCTTCTGACAGCCGCATTTGCCACCGCAGCGGTCGGCCATCTCAATTTGATATCCATTGCTTTTGCCGTGCTGTACATCGGCCTGGGCGCCGACTTTGCCATTCATTTTCTGCTCAGGCATCAAGAGTTGACGGATAAGGGCGAGCCAGCGGCAGAGGCCATCTACGACTCGGGAGGCGATGCGGGGGCAGCGCTTGCAGCCTGCACCATAACCAACGCGATCGGTTTCTACGCATTCATTCCCACCGATTACAGCGGCGTGGCGGAACTGGGCATCATCTCGGGTACTGGCATGATCATCAGTCTTTTCGTTACCCTCACCATCGGGCCCGCCTTGTTGCGTTATTTTCCCAAGCATCCTTCGAGCGTCCCCATAAAAACGGTCTCAGTCGGGAGAGTGCTCGAATTATCATTGAAATGGCACAAGCTAACCTATGCCCTCACCCTGATATTGGCGGTTGCGGCACTGGCTGCCTTGCCGCAGGTGAGATTCGACTACAACCTCCTTAACCTGCAGGACCCGAAAGGCAAGGCGCTGCAAACCTTCCGCGAACTTCTCGCAGACGCCGACCATTCGCCATGGCAAGCGGTCGCGCTGGCCAATAGTCCGGCGGATGCCCAGCGTCTGGCGCAGAGGCTGGCTGCGCTCCCGGAGGTGAACAAGGTCGTCACGATGCTGGATTTTGTTCCCGAAGATCAGCAGCAGAAGCTTTTTCTTATAGAGGAAATGGCGCTTACCATGGGGCCGATCGCATTTTCAGCGCCACCCGATGACAGCGGGGACGGCGGCGAAGAAGCGTTGGGCCGGCGGCGCGCAGAGTTGAATCGGCTGGCTGCTGCACTGGATGGTTTTATCGCCACGCATCCCAATCACCCAGCATCGGCTTCCGCACGTTCGCTGAAATCGTCCCTTGCCGCGCTTTTCGCCCGTCTGGACACCATCGACTTACACGGAAAAAAGGATCTGCTGGGTTCGGTGGAAAACGATCTGCTTGCGACACTGCCTCAGGCTTTGGAAAGATTGAGGATGGCCACTGAAGCCATTCCGTTTGAGGAAAAGGATTTGCCGGTATCGCTGGTCAGCCACTGGCGCAGCCAGGGCGGCGAATACCGCCTGGCTGTCTATCCCGCGGAGGATATCAATGACAACGGGGCATTAAGGCGGTTTGTCGAGGCGGTCCAGAAAGTAGCGCCCCAGGCCACGGGGGCTCCCATGGTTACCCTGGAAGCCGGTGACGCCGTCGTGCGGGCGTTCATTCAGGCTTTCTCGCTTGCCCTGCTCGGAATTACCATAGCCTTGCTGATTCTGTTGCGCAGCGTGAAATATACCCTGCTGGTGCTGGCTCCCCTGCTGTTGTCCAGCCTCTTCACCGCTGCCTTCACAGTGCTTCTCGGCATCCCGTTCAACTTTGCCAATGTCATTGCGCTGCCGTTACTGCTGGGCATCGGTATCGATAGCAGCCTGCATATGGTGCATCGAAGCATTAACAACGAACTGGTCAGCGAAATCCTGATTCATACCAGCACCGCCCGCGCCATCTTTTATAGCGCGCTCACAGCGCTGGTGGACTTCGCCAGCCTCATGTTTTCATCGCATCAGGGCACGGCCAGCATGGGTGTGCTTCTTACCGTTGGGCTCGCTTTGACTCTCATCTGTACCTTGGTAATATTGCCGGTACTGCTGCGTGGCCCGGGGCAAAGCGTGAAAACATAAAATGAGTGTCCATTTCATCCAGAACTACGGTTGATCGAGAAAACGGATCGTTATTCCTGAAACCATTTTTAGCCGTTAACGGTCAGAGGATGCTGGCACCGAAAGTATGCGCCGATTCGGTAATTTTTGTTTATACTTCGCACCTTGGGAATCCTTGACAAGTCTCTGCTGGCGCGATGGGGGTTGTGGGATGAGATGCGCGAAAGGCGATGGTACTGTAGCGGATTCGCAAAGTACGGTCTGGGTGTAGAGGGTCAGGAAAAGCTCATACCTTGCCTATCATGACACATAAACGCACGGCAACGATTTTGCTATTGATGTGCGCGCTGCTGTCTGGCGGTTGCGCCACCACGCGTCCCACCGATGCCAGCGTGGATCCGATCGACCCAAACGAGAAAACCAACCGTAAATTCTATGACTTTACGGATATGGTAGACCGGAATGTCCTTGCGCCGGTAGCGGATGCCTACATCAAATATATCCCCAATCCCATGCAGCGCTCGATTGGAAATTTTTATGACAACCTGGCCTATCCCAACGTAATCCTCAATGACTTTCTGCAAGGGAAGGTGCGGCAGGGGTTCGAGGATAGCCTGCGGTTCGTCGTCAATACCACTATCGGCCTGGGCGGGCTTTTCGACATGGCCGCGCCGATGGGTTTGCTGCAGCATGACGAAGATTTCGGGCAGACCCTTGGCGTATGGGGGGTCAATACGGGTTCTTATTTATTTGTGCCGCTTATCGGTCCGAGTACCTATCGCGATGCGCCCGGAATTGGCGTCAGCGCGGTTAGCAACCTTTTGTTCTATGCCGGTTCGTTCGCTAGTGCGGCGGTTGTTGGCCCGGTGACGGTATTGGGCATCATCGACAAGCGGGCCAGATTATCCGGCCCCATGCGTGTTCGCGACCAGGCGGCGCTGGATCCGTATTTGTTTGTGCGAGAGGGGTTCTTACAGCAGCGCAAGCATCTAATTTACGATGGCGATCCGCCTCCGGAGAGCTTCGACGATCCGATGTATGAGGAATTGGAGCAGAGCAAGCCAATAACCAAGTCATCGACCGGAAGCGCGCACTGAGTGGCGATTTGGGGATAGTACGATATAATTCCCGAAAGAGCGAACAGCATCAGGTTAAATCCGTGAAAATCAAAAAGATGATTCATGCAAACCAGCAGTTTCGGCAATATGCAAATGAAGAGTTTTGAGAGTACGGCGAGAATCTACAAGGAAGATCGATACCTTAATCCAGCCTCCCTGGAAGCCGGGCTAAACGCTGCCCGCGAGGGATTGCTGCGTCTTCAGAAGGAGGATGGGCATTGGTGTTTTCCGCTGGAGGCGGACTGCACTATTCCCGCCGAGTACGTGCTGATGATGCATTTCATGGACGAGGTGGATACAGGTCTGCAGGCCAGGCTGGCCAGATTCGTTCGGGGAAAGCAGGACTCCCGGCATGACGGCTGGTCGTTATATTATGGCGGCGATTTTGATCTCAGTTGCACTGTCAAGGCCTATTATGCCCTGAAGCTCGTGGGTGACTCGCCTGAAGCGCCGCATATGGCGCGTGCGCGTGCCGCCATATTGGCGCATGGGGGAGCAGCGCGCGCCAACGTATTTACGCGCATAATGCTTGCCATGTTCGGCCAGATTCCCTGGCGGGGGGTGCCTTTCGTACCGGTGGAGATCATATTCCTGCCACGCTGGTTTCCGTTTCACCTCAGCAAGATTGCCTACTGGTCCCGCACGGTAACGATACCCCTGTCCATATTATGCAGCCTGAAGAAGCGGGCTGCGAATCCGCGCGATATCCATATCCAGGAATTATTTACTGTTCCTCCGAACGAAGAGCGGAATTATTTTCCGATACGGACGCGCCTGAACCGGTTTTTTTTAGTGCTTGAGCGAACCACCTCGGTATTCGAGCCCTACATTCCGCCATTTTTCCGCCGCATGGCTATACGCCGGGCTGAAAGCTGGATGATAGAGCGTCTGAACGGCGACAGCGGCCTGGGGGGGATATTTCCGGCAATAGTGAATGCGTACGAAGCGCTCGCCGCGCTTGGCTATCCTTATGAGCATCCCTATCGGAAGCAGTGCCGGGATGCCTTGCAGGGGTTACTGGTGGAACAGGGAGAGAGCACGTGGTGCCAGCCATGCGTTTCGCCGGTATGGGACACCGTTCTTGCCAGCCTGGCGCTACAGGAAGGTGGCATGGACGAAAAGCCTGTCCGCAAAGCCCTTGACTGGCTTATTCCAAACCAGATACTGGACGCGCCGGCTGACTGGCAGGAAGACCACCCCGGTCTGGCAGGAGGGGGCTGGGCCTTTCAGTACGCCAATCCGCATTACCCGGATCTCGACGATACTGCCGCCGTCGCCTGGGCACTTCATCTGGCGGACCCGAAAGCCTATAGTGAAAGCATTGCACGGGCGGCTGACTGGCTTGCGGGGATGCAATCTGCCAACGGTGGTTTCGCCGCTTTTGACAGCGATAACACTTACTATTATCTCAACGAAATTCCGTTTGCCGATCATGGCGCTTTGCTTGATCCTCCAACCAGCGATGTCACGGCCAGATGCACGGGTTTCCTGGCTTTGTATGGTCAGGCCAGGCACAAGGAGGTCGTGGAGCGCGGCCTGACCTACCTGTTCCGGGAACAGGAACCAAGCGGAGCCTGGTTCGGGCGCTGGGGGAGCAATTACATTTATGGCACCTGGGCGGTGCTGGAAGCATTTCGGCTTGCTCGTGTCGATACCGGTCACCTTGCCATCCGGCGCGCGGTGCAATGGCTCAAGTCGATACAGCAGGAGGATGGAGGCTGGGGAGAAAGCAATGACAGTTACTTCGACCCCCAGCAGGCAGGACGTTTTCATACGAGCACCCTATCCCAGACGGCATGGGCTTTGCTTGGCCTGATGGCGGCCGGGGAAGGCCAGAGCAAGGAGGTATACCGGGGTATCGAATATCTCCTGCGGAAACAGGCCAGCGATGGCCTGTGGTATGACCCCTGGTTTAATGCTCCGGGTTTTCCCCGTGTTTTCTATCTGAAGTATCACGGGTATACCAGCTATTTTCCATTGTGGGCTTTGGCAAGATTTCGTGGCGGCGCCGCAAAGAATCTTGCGTGAAGAGCATAGGCATCGTAGCGGCGATGCGGGTGGAAGCGCGCTGCATCACACCGCGCAGATTACCCTTTAACGAGCCCGTAAGACTGGGGGAAGGCGCCTTGATCTGGCTTTGCGGCATGGGCGGGCAGGCGGCTGCGAGAGCGGCGGAAGGGTTGCACGCTGCCGGCGCCAACGCGCTGATGAGCTTTGGGCTTGCTGGTGCGCTGGATTCAACCCTGCGGCCGGGAAGTCTGATTCTGCCTGAATATATCCAGGTAGATCGCCTATTTCCTGTCGATTTGCTCTGGCGCGATCGATTGCGCACGCTGCTCCCCAACCATATCAGCGTAGTGAGTGGAACCCTTGCCGCAAGCAGGCACGTCCTGACTTCTGCCACCGCAAAACGGGCATTGGCGCAAACCACAGGTGCTTGCGCCGTGGACATGGAAAGCGGTGCGATTGCAGAAGTGGCGGAACGCGCCGGCCTGCCGTTTCTTGCAGTGCGTGCGATTTCCGATCCCATCGAATTTTCACCTCCCTCCGCTCTGCTCGATGCAATACGGCCCGATGGGAGCGTGGAGTTGGGACGCCTCCTGGGTCTGTTGCTGCGCGGGAGAATCAGTCCCCGCACATTGCTGCGGCTGGCGGTTGAATCGCGGGCGGCCTGTTCGACATTGGCGACGGTAGTGCGGTTCGGCAAGACAGAAATAGCATGAAGTTTCCATAGTACGCCCTGCGGTTCGGCAATGGGCGCAATGGGCATATCGATAGCATGAATCCACCAGCCCATCGCTGGACTGGTGGATTCATTTGCTGCAATACCGAGTGTGAACGTTCTCATTCAGCAAGTCCGCCGCTCGCCGGGTTTGCAGCCGTTAAGCCAGGGCTTGCAGAGCCTTAATCGTCATCGTCACGCCATTGATGGTGGTCATGGAGATGCATCTGTTTTGCGGGGATAATTTCGTAAGTCACGTTGTCCCCATGCTGCTGCGTATAAAATACCCGCCAGCCATCGCGGAACGGACGTGGGTTCCTGGCTCCCAGAAGGCCATGAACGCTGTCATCGCCATCGGAAATATGAATCCCGGTGATTTCGTTATCTCCATCATTCTGGAAACCATTGGCCGGGCGTCCATCGGTCAGGGGGGAATCGAAGGTCGCCGACGCATCGCGCCCCTGTGCCAGTATGCGGAGTGGCTGAATAGCAGGGTTGGTATAATCGGTGTTTACGTCAAACAGGTATGCCGAATCCAGCGCGTTACGCTGCGTGTGGAGCGTATCGCCTGCATCCTCGACCACCACCAATTTGTTTTTGCTCCAGAACGCAATATTGTCGAACCCCGTATGCGCAACACCGCCTTTGTAGAATATCGACAGGCGCCAGGAATCGGATGAGCCATTCTTCTGGGCAAGCCTGAATATGCCGCCGAATCCGCCGAAGTCAGCTCCTGCCTCAGTATCTTTATTCGTATCGCCGGTTTCGGTGAAATAAAATTCGCGAAACCCGGTGCCTGGACGAAAGACCCCGTTTTCGGGACGCTTGAATGGGGTTGCCTGTTTTATTTTGGCAGCCGCATTGGCGTCGAAGGGAACAAAGCCATCCACATCGGTATCATGGATAACAATCCATTTGGTATCGAATGTGACGCCATAAGAATGAAGATCTTTTACATCCAGAGAGAGAATATCGCCGTCCGGATCGTCCGGGTTGAAAACAATGGGGCCGGCATGGCGTTTTGAGGCTACTTGCAGGGCCTGAAGCTTGCCACCTGCTTTCAAGTCGTGCTTGTTTTTTGGCACAAAACGGTAAATGAAGCTATTGGGCTGCTTGGCATTTTTGTTTACCGCACCGGATCTGCCGCCTGCATCCTCGACGATCCAGAGATTGCCCTGGGCATCGGCCTGGATACCCTCGTAGCCCCCGCGCCCCATGATGCCGGAAATATCCTCTACCGCCGATGGATAACTTACGGTCGCTTGCCATACCCCGCCATTTTTACCTGCTTCCGCGGTAAATAAAAGCCGTTGTGCCCAGGGGTACCAGGTGGAGCCATCGAAGAGCGGGAGGGGTTTCCCTTCGACATCCTTATCCGCCATGAGTGTCGTGCGATGCAAGCCATCCGCTTCCAGGTTGATGCGCGTGATATAACCTTGCTTGCCGCCCTCGTGGCCTTGAAACAGAAAGCGTGAACCATAGTCGTAATGGTTGTCGGGTCCCGTCTGTCCGTGCAGGACGAGATAGGTGTTCTTGTCCGGCTCGGTTTTGCTGGCTTCGATCGTGCTGCCAGCAGTCTGGACTGCGCCCGGGGCGGGCATGTGCGGTCCGTCGTTGTTATAACCATAAAAACCGATCAGGTCGGTTGGATTCTCGAGTTTCGTGGCGCCGCTGGCCCAGACGATTTGTTCCAGTTCAGGAGTAAGGATATTCGGCGCAACCATGCCCGCAGTCTTGGGATTGGCTGCGGGAACGCCGGATAGCTGATCCTGGGCCTGGGTATACTCAGCGCTTAAACCCATCACGATAGTGGACGCCATAAGCATTTTTCCTGCGATAGTGTGCATAGGAAGACCCCCGAACTGGTATGTTGGACACAAGCACTTACCCTACGCGCAAATCATGACAATGTAATTTCACGGAGTTGACTGATTTGTGACAAGCCAGCAGCACTTTGGCGGCATATGCATCGTGCCGGGTGTCTATTGCTTCGGTAGATGCGGCGGCCCTGGCCCGGATGACTATCAGGTTGAGGGCGAATACCACTACGGACAGACCCGCACTTGATCCATCTCTGCCATACACCGTATACAGATTGCAACATACATGAGAGAGACTATACTGAAACTAGTCGCCAGTTGATGCCAGTCGATTTTTGAGAATGTGGAAAGGCAAAAAATTCATCCGGGGATAAAAAATGGCAAGACCAACGAAATCACGCTATACGTTGATCAAGGGAAAATACTGGATCTACTACCCCGATATGCCAAGGCAGGGACCGGAGCCCGACGGCGACACCGTCAGGTTCGAGCCTGACAATATCGATCTGGTCCTCGATTTACCAAGGTTTTCGGGCAAGCGGGCCGAGTTCAACAAGCGCAAAAATATTGCCGTCCGGTATGAGGGAATCGATGCGCTGGAAACCCATTTCAGGGAAACGCATCAGGAACTCGGCTTCGCCAATGCTGCCCGTGACGAAAATCTACGCTTGCTGGGGTTCGAGAACGTTGTTTATTCCAGTGACTCGCCGAACAAAGTGCAGTCGGTGGATAATAACCCGCTGCCCGGTTACGTTATTGCGAGTGGTATCGAGGCCAACGGAAGGCTGCTCGGCCTTGTTTACGCTGATGCATCTGACAGGGAAGATGGGAAAAACGTCTTTGTGGAAGATGCTTTGCTGGATCAAAGCGTCAATGCAAAGCTTCTCAGGGCGGGGCTATGTTACGTGGAACCCTATGATACCATGCCGATGTCACTGATTGTCCACTTGAGGCGTCTGATCGCCCAGGCGCGGAAAGAGCCGGGGGCTGGGCTTTGGCCGTATGAGGATGTGAGTATCGGCAACGAGGTGGTCATTGCCGATCTTGCTCAACTGGAGACGCTCATCATTTGGCCCAAGCTGTTCCGACGCCTTGTCGCCTATTTTTTTGAGGGCCATGCGGGTCTGGAGCAGTTTGATGATTGGATTCGCCAGGACCCGGTCCATCGGGACGACAGTCTGCAGTTGCCGGATGGCGAGAAAGGAAACATCCATGACACCTACTCGATAAGCGGCGACTCATTGAGGTTGCGCTTCAATCCCGAGCAACTCATCATTACGCCTGATCCGAAGCCCCTGTTTTAGCAGGTTGCCGAGCGTACCTGGGGTCGAGGTTTGGCGGGATGCTGCATCCGCTCACGCCGGATATCCAACCCGGCTATGGAAACAGCTTCCCCGGATTCAGGATATTTCGGGGGTCGAACACCCGTTTGATCTGTTTCATCAGATCCAGCGTCGGCGCATCGATTTCCTTGTCGACAAAGGGACGTTTTTCGCTACCGATTCCATGTTCTCCTGAAAGGGTCCCGTTCAGTCTTATCACCAGATCGAACACATCGTTCAGGCAGTCTCCCGCGCGCTGCATTTCCTCCATGTTATCCGGATTGACCAGGAGGTTTACATGGATATTTCCATTGCCGGCATGCCCAAAATTGACGTTGGCAATGCCGTACCTGGCGCTTAACCGTGCCAGTTCTTCCAGAAACTCTGGCAGGGCCGAAATGGGCACGACGACGTCTTCATTGATTTTCTTCGGTGCGATGTCGCGCAGCAACGGAGACAAGGTTTTCCGGGCTGCCCATAAAGCAGCGGGATCCGGTGCCTCCTCCGCATGAATCAGCCCATTTCCCGCGCATGCGGCCAGTACTGCGGCGGTTGACTCCGGGATGGAACTGTACGCTCCATCCACTTCTATCATCAGCATTGCGCGCGCGCCGGAAGGCAGCATCTCGGGGAAACGGCTGCGTATCAGATTGAGCGATCCTTCATCCAGGAATTCCACGGCGCTAGGGGTCTCTGAAAGCGCCATGATGCGAAGTATGGCTTCAGCACAGCTCGCAGCGGCATGATAATAAGCTGTGAGACCTCCTCTGGCCTGGGGAAGAGGGGTAAGTTTGAGCGTGGCTTCGGTAATGACTGCAAGCGTTCCCTCCGATCCTACCAGCAGGCGGGTGAGATCGTAGCCCACCACCCCCTTCGTGGTGTAGCAGCCGGTGCTGATCATGGTGCCTCCGCCAGTAACCGCCTTCAAGCCCAGCACGTGATCCCGCGTGGTGCCATATTTGACAGCATGCGGGCCGCCCGCGGAAGTGGCAAGATTTCCTCCTATGCTGGAGAAAGCTGCGCTGGAGGGATCTGGCGGCCAAAAGAAACCATGGGGTTTCGCGGCCTCCTGTATGGTCTGATTCAGCACACCGGGTTCAGCTACAATTACCCGGTTACCAGGGTCCACGCTTATTATCCTGAGCATCCGTTCCAGTGACAGGGCAATGCCTCCTTTCTCCGGAAGGCTTCCTCCCGCGGTTCCCGTCCCGCGTCCCCTTGGAACGAGAGGGATTTCATATTCATTGCACAGACCTACCACCGCACACACCTCATTTGCGTCGATGGGAAAAACCACGGCATCGGGCGGAAAAAGCTTGCGGCTATTGTCGTAGCCATACACGAGGCAATCGACCGGATCCGTATAAAACCGGTCAGGCGGCAACAAATGGTCAAGTTGCTTAACGATGTCCTGCGCAAGCATGGTGTCGCTTTCCTAGTCCATATACTCGAATACCTTTACCACTTTTTTTACTCCGCTGGTGGATCGCGCTATCCCCACCGCGCTCTCCGCTTCCGTGCGTTTCACCAGGCCCAGCAGATAAACGACACCATTCTCCGTGACCACCTTGACGTGGTTAATCTGGAATTTTCCGCTGTCCATGAAGCGGCTTTTTACTTTCGATGTAAGCAACGTATCGTTACTGCGGGACGCAAATGAGCTGATATCGGATACGGTGATTTCATTGGTGACGTTCCGTACATGCTCCACATTCGCGGCGAGGCGTTCCACCTCCTGCCTGGCAGCCTCGGTCGGCGCCTCGCCGGTCAGCAGCACATTTCGATTGAAACTGGTGACATTGATGTGGGTGTTCGTTCCGAATTTTTCACTGATACGCCCGGTGCTTCTCGACTCGATGCCCTCGTCTTCTATAAACATGCCACTCGTGCGGCGGTCCTGGGACATCGCTACGCCCGTGCCAACCCCGGATACCACGCCGGTGGCAATCAGCAGGGCGCAGCCGGAAAAAAAAGGAAGCGTCAATAAGAGCAGCAGCAACAGTTTCCTGGTTGAATTTACCATCAGTTCCCTCTCGTATGATTTTTTTAAAAACTCTGCTGGATATCTGGCCTCATCACCCTGTGCAGATAATGTCCTTGATCCACTCGATTTTCCTGCCGTCCTCACCCGACAGCAACACCGCATCAAACCGGCATGGAGGTGTCGCTTTCAAGGACGAGAGATAGTGGCGGGCGGTAAGTATCAGTTTTTGCTGTTTGTTGGGAGTGATGCTCGCAGCGGCACCGCCAAAAAAGAGACTTTTGCGCATTCGGACTTCGACAAACACCATTACAATGTCATCCCGCATAATGAGATCGATTTCTCCGAAGCGGCAGCGATAGTTTCTCTGGAGCAACGCCAGACCATGCTGTCTCAGAAATGCCTCCGCAAATCGCTCCGCATCGATACCCGTCATGTCCGCATACCCGTTATGGCCCATGTCCGCATTTCCGGCATCACGGCACGGAAAAACGCAAAAATAAGCAACTGGCCAAATGGCTTACAATGCAATGGTACTTCAACCGAAATCCGGCAGTTGGACAGGGTGGAGTATGCGGTTTCTAGGGTGCAGGGCAAGGCGCAACTCCCTGGAATGGCCATTCCAGGGAGTTGTGACGCAGCCATGTGCCGCAAAAATCGCGCAATCCGCCCAGTAGCGAACTCACCATACGGGTGAACGTCAAATACCGTGGAAAGTCTTTGTGGATCATGGCCCTGAACTGGAAATGAGCGATCAACCACCGGATACCGGATTTGGGTTCAATCAGGATGTTGATTCAAATGCTTCGACAAATCTCCATCGGAATATGATAACACCGGGCGCGCTCTATATTGTCGCGACACCAATAGGAAACCTTCGGGATATCAGCTTGCGTGCGCTGGATATACTTGCAGCGGTTGACATGATTGCCGCGGAAGACACGCGCATAACCCGTCATCTTTTAAAGGCCTACTCGATCCCGGGCCAGGTAATGGCCCTGCACCAGCATAATGAGCGGCGTGGTGCGGAAAAGTTGATTGGTTTGCTTGCTGCGGGAAAGACCGCCGCTTTCGTCACCGATGCCGGCACCCCGGGAATTTCCGATCCGGGTGCCAGTCTGGTGAAGCTGGTGCGGGAACAAGGCCATGAAGTGGTGCCCGTTCCCGGCGCCAACGCGGCAATCTGCGCGCTATCCGCCTCCGGGATTGCCGCTTCGCCTTTTATCTTTTATGGTTTTCTTCCGGCCGGCAGCGGATCTCGCAGACGAGAAATAGCGCGATTGAAAACGCAACCCTATACATTGATATTTTATGAAGCGCCGCACCGGGTTCTGGAATGCGTCGAAGATCTGGCTGCAATTCTGGGCGGACATCGCGAGTTGATCATTGCAAGGGAGCTGACCAAATTATTCGAGACCATGCATAGCTGTTGCCTCGGAGAGGCTTGCGCCTGGCTTCATGCTGATGCAAATCGCCAGAAGGGAGAGTTCGTGTTGCTGGTTTCCGGCGCCGAGGCGAAAAATGAAAGTGGACTCAGCGAAAAAGCCCAACATATTCTGGCATTGCTGATGAAGGAGTTGTCGCTCGCGCAGGCGGTCAGGCTTGCCGCAGAGATAACGGGCGAAAGCAGGAACATGATCTATTCCCATGCCCTGACGCTCAAGCGGCCAGATGGGCCGTAATGCGATACACCGCCATGCAGCCCTTCCGGCAGATTTGCACGAAAGGCGGGACACAAGTTCCTCCCGGCTGGCCGCCTTTCATACGCTGAAGGTCTTGGGTATAATTGCCGAGTCGCATGCTGATAGCCAACTCATGCGAACCTGGGAATCCCACGGACATTTAAACTTACGGAGATATTAGACTATGAAAAAAACTGCCACCTTTTATCACGCTGGCTGCCCTGTATGTGTCGAGGCTGAGCGTCAGGTAGCTGATGCGCTGGATCCGCAGCGTTATGATGTTGAAATCGTGCATCTTGGGGAGCACGCGGACCGTATCGCAGCCGCTGAAGAGGCCGGCGTGAAATCGGTTCCGGCGCTGGTGATAGATGGAGCGCCTTTCCATATCAATTTTGGCGCCCCCATGTCGGCATTGAAGTCCTGATCGGAAGAAAGGCGGGCGGGTGCCCGCCGTTTGTGTTTCACAAGACTTCATCAGGTTTCGCCTCCCCATCAATCAAGCTGGCAACAGCTATCCTGCCATAACCACATTCCCTAGTGCTCAGCGGTTGACAATAGCCTGTGTCGGCATGTCTCGAACTCCGGGGCAAGTCGGATATGGCAGGAACGCTTTCGGCGAATGCGGTATTCGCACTACCTTGGGAGCAAGTAATGGAACTCATACTTTGGCGGCATGCAGAAGCTGAGGATGGCATGCCCGATAGCGCACGCAAGCTCACTTCTCATGGATTGAAACAGGCCCAAGCGGTAGCCGAATGGCTCACGCCCAGACTGCCAAAAGCTGCGCGAATCATTGTAAGCCCTACGAGTCGAACCCGTCAGACTGCCGAAGCGCTGGCAGCCAGGTTTGAAATTATCGATGAGTTGGGGCCGGGTGCCTCGGCAAAGACTATTCTTGCCCTTGCCAATTGGCCGGATGCGAAAGGTACTGTCGTCGTAGTAGGTCATCAGCCCACTCTGGGAGAAACCGCGGCTCTCATACTGAGTGGTGGGCCAGCGGAATGGAATATGAAAAAAGGCGCTATCTGGTGGTTCAGTCATAAGGAGAAGGAAGGGGATGCGGTGGTGAACCTGCGTGCGAGTATTTCGCCAGACATGCTGCTTCAATAATCCTTTCTCCTCACGCCGGCGTTTGCGGGATTCCATACCGATTGGCTGCACCTGATGCGGGAGAAGCGTTTTGATCGAGTTTCCGCTGGCTGGCATGGTCCGTTACCCGGACGCCGTTCTTTTCAAGAACACATTGGCAACGTTTCCGTCGTTCTCATGCACCTATCATGACAAGCGAAACTGAAAGGCCCGGGCGGGCGCTTGGACAGCAGCCTCTCGCATTACTCAGCCTGGCTGCCCTGGGAGTGGTCTACGGCGATATCGGTACCAGTCCTTTATACGTCATGAAGACTGTTTTTGATCCTGCCCATGGGCTGGCGCTTACTCCAAATAATGTAATCGGCATCATCTCTCTTATTTTCTGGGCGCTCATGGTCGTGATATCGCTCAAGTATGTCACACTGATATTGCGCGCGGACAATAACGGGGAAGGCGGAATCATGGCATTGCTTTCCCTTGCCAGCGCGTCAGTCCGGGATCGACCCAAACTGCGCAACAGCCTGTTTCTCGTCGGCGCCTTTGGTGCTGCGCTATTTTATGGCGATGGCGTCATTACTCCAGCCATATCCGTACTGAGCGCGGTGGAAGGACTGGAAGTGGCGACGCCGGTGCTTACGCCTTACGTAGTGCCCATTACCCTGGCGGTCCTGATCGTGCTGTTTTTGCTCCAGCAGCATGGGACGGGCGGCATCGGCGCGTTGTTCGGGCCGATAACGTTAGTATGGTTTGCGACTCTGGGCGTGACCGGCATGGCGAATATCAGCGCCGCCCCGGAGATACTGGAGGCATTCAACCCGGTAAATGCGCTGACCTTCTGCATCGGCAATGGCTGGCTTGCATTTGTTGCATTTGGGGCTGTCGTTCTCGCCGTCACTGGAGGGGAAGCACTTTACGCCGATATGGGGCATTTCGGTGCAAAACCCATCCGTCTTGCCTGGTATGGCTGCGTCCTGCCCGCGTTGACACTGAACTATCTCGGACAGGGGGCGTTGCTGCTCGCAAATCCTCAAGCCATTTCCAATCCTTTTTATCTGTTGTTTCCCGCATGGGCGCTTTATCCCGCGGTAGGGCTGGCGACCATCGCGACCGTAATTGCGTCACAAGCCGTCATATCGGGCGTATTCTCCATGACGAAACAGGCGATACAGCTGGGATTTCTGCCTCGAATGCAGATCAAATATACTTCCGATCGAAAAATCGGCCAGATCTACATACCGTTCGTAAACTGGACTTTACTCGCCGTGGTCGTCATGGCCGTACTGGGGTTCGGGAAGTCCTCTGACCTGGCCTCCGCCTATGGTTTTGCAGTTACTGCTACCATGATGATAGAAACCATTCTTACATTTTTTGTCCTGCGCCATGCCTGGAAATACTCGGGAATTTTAGCGATATGTGTCACTGCCGTTTTTTTTACTGTTGATGCCACCTTTTTTGCTGCAACTACCCTGAAACTTTCCCAGGGCGGCTGGTTTCCGCTTGTGATTGGAGTGGTGATTTTTTCACTCATGGCGACTTGGTATAGAGGTCGTCAAATCCTGTTCCAGCATCTGCATTCAGTCGCGATACCACTTCGGCCATTTCTCGAATCAATAATGGCCCATCCGCCTGCACGCGTCTCCGGCACCTCCATTTTTCTTACTGCCGATCCCGATGGCGTGCCCCACGCGCTACTGCATAACATCGCTCATAACCAGGTTTTGCATGAACGTGTGATATTTTTGACCGTGGTTTACATCGAGATCCCCCGCGTACCTGGGGCCGAGCGGATAACGGTAACTCCCCTCAACACCAACTTCTATCAAATGACAGTACGGTACGGATTCAAAGATGTGCCCGACCTGCCGTACGCGCTGGAGATGTGCGAATCATACGGGCTTGTGTTCGAGCCGCTCAAAACCTCGTACTTTTTGAGCCGGGACATTGTGGTGCCGAGCCCTGGCCGCGGCATGGCATTGTGGCGCGAGCGCCTCTTTGCCACGATGGCGCGCAACGCCAGCAGCGCTGCTGAATATTTCAAACTTCCGGCTAGCCGCGTCCTCGAACTCGGTGCTCGTATCCAGATATAAGAAGACGAATGTTTTATCGGAAGCCTTGTCCACGAAAGCCCTGAACCGTTGCCGTATGCAGGTCAGCAGTGGTGCGGAATATCCTTCCTTGAGGCGGCCAGCCGTTGAAAATCGTCTATAGGCATTGGTTTCCCGAATAAATATCCCTGGTATGCGCAACACCCGCTCCGGGCAAGAAGCTCACGCTGCTCTTCAGTTTCGACACCTTCGGCAATCACCTCCATGCCAAGGCTTTTGCTCATCGAGATGATGGTGCGAACGATAGCCTCATTGCTGGGATCAGTGGTGATGTCGCTCACGAAACTTTGATCTATTTTGATCTGCTCCAGCGGCAGACGCTTGAGATAGGCAAGGGAAGATTGCCCGGTACCGAAATCATCCAGCGAAAAGCGTATTCCGGCATTACACAAGGCCTGCATTTTTTGAATACCCAGCGTTATATCCTGCAACACTGAACTCTCGGTGAGTTCGAGTTTGAGTTTGTGAGGGTTCGCCCGGGTTTCTTTCAGTATCTCGAGCACTTCATCCACAAAATTCAGCTGCCGGAACTGGCGCGCGCTGATATTGATCGCGAGCCGGAAATTGCAGCAGAGTGGATCGTTCTCCCAGTGTTTGAGCTGTGCGCAAGCCACTTGCAGTACCCATTTTCCGATTGGACAAATAAGCCCTGTCTCCTCGGCAATCGGAATGAATATCATGGGGGAAATCATTCCCTTCTCGGGATGTTGCCAGCGCAGAAGTATCTCGGCCCCAGTGACTCCACCATCGGCATTCACCTGTTTCTGGTAGTAGGGCACGAATTGCTGATGAGCTATTGCGAGGCGCAGCTCGTTCGCCATCATGGTTTGCGCTTCCAGCGCAATCTGCATGGAAGGATCGAAAAAGCACAAGGTGTTCCGTCCCGCGGCTTTCGCCTGGTATAACGCCGTATCGGCATGTTTGAGCAGATCATCGGTGCTTGATTTACTGTCATTGAACAGGCGAATCCCGACGCTGGATGAGCCGTGATATTCAAGCTCATGGAGTGAAAAGGGCCGCGAGAGCCCCGCCAATATCTTTTCACCGATTCTTTTAGCCTGGGTAGCCGCTCGCCCTGGCTCGTCGCTCAGCTTTTCCACAATGATTACAAATTCATCTCCTCCCAGCCTTGCTACCGTATCACTGGTGCGCACGCTGTCCTTGAGCCGGCGAGCCACCTCGGCAAGGAGCAGATCACCGATATCATGACCTTTAGTGTCGTTCAGCGTCTTGAAATTGTCGAGATCGATAAACAGGATCGCGCAGTTCGTTTTGTGCCGGTCGCTATTGGCCTGTGCCTGCTGCAAGCGGTCAAGGAACAGGCGCCGATTAGGGAGGCTGGTGAGCGGGTCATAAAACGCGAGCTGGTGTATCTGCTCCTCCGCCAGCTTGTGCCCGGTAATATCCTGTATGACAGCGATGTGATAATCAGGTTTTTCTCCCGGCAGCCACATGGGCGAAACCGTAAGCATTACCCAGATCGGATCCTTGTTCTTGAAAAAGAAGCGCTTCTCCATTTCGAATTCACGTATCTCCCCCGTTTTGAGCCGCTCCAGATTGGCCAACTCGGTTTCGAGGTCATCGGGGTGGGTAAGGAATTGAAAATCGAGTGCGAGCATTTCCTCCCGTGTGTAACCTACTATATCCGCATACTTCTGGTTTACACGCATAAAACATCCCGATGCGGTGTCAACCTGCGCCACGCCCACTGCGGCCTGTTCGAACAGAAACCGGAAGCGGGTTTCACTTTCCCTGAGATCGCTGGTGCGCTCGGCCACCAGTTGTTCGAGATTCTGGTTCAGTTGCTGCAAGCTCGATTTACTCTTCTGCAAGGCGGTTTCACGCGCCGAGGCTTCAACGCTCAGTCTTATGTTTTCATTGACAGTACGGCCCATTCTCGATGCATTTTGCGAAATGACGATCAAAAAAAGCCCCGTCATTATTCCCATGGACAGGGAAGCTTCGGTATTCTCCAGCATGAAGCGACCTATCAGGGGCGCCAGGGTCAGCGATAAGAAGCCCAGTACCGATATTTTGTCTATGGATAGCGAGGTGACGGCTCCGGCGCAGACTCCGGCCAGAACGAAGGAGAGAAACACCTGATGTGGCATGTTGCCTGCCGGGAATAGCAGAATACTGCTCGCACCCCATATCAATCCGCCGGCAATCGCGCCTGCTCGAAACTTCAATCTCCAGCTCAAGACGAATGTCATCCCGGTTTCATTCTTTTCATTCCAGAGCGAGATAAGAAGTGCCCGGCATAAGGTAAGGACAACCATGGATGCGAGCCACCCGTATAATATGGCAGGGGCGATTACTGTTCGTTGGATATATACCAGAATGATCGCGAGCGCGAGACTGCTGGCGAGCGCCAGCGGCAGGCTGGCGCAGAGCAGCCGCGCTTCTTCCACCGCCAGCACATTCGCTTGCCTATCGTTGGAAGGATCTTGGAGCTCAAGCTGTAACATACCGATTCCTTATGAAATTGCGCCTGCCGAATGCGGGATGAGACGCCCCCAAGAGCAGGGTTTCCGGGATCGTATGTACTATGCAACCAGGCAATCGATACGGGTGCGAAACACATCCATATTCAGTATAGATTACCGTCAAACTTCCATTTTCGCCTGGGGCGGGTGGTGGCCTGTTTTTCAGACCGATCAGGACTGGTAGTTGAGCTGAAATGATGGGGAAGGAAATTGTAAGAGGATGATTAAATGGCGCATTAGCCAGATCGGCAAATATGAGCCTATACGTATGAAATTATACGCATATCATAGGAACATCCACGGGAAAGGTTAAGGAAGCGCTGAACAAATCTTCGCTGGCGCGGCAGCTTTGATCTTCGCGATCCACCGTTCCTGTCGAGCAGGATGGGAACGGGGATGTGTGAAGAGTGGAAGGCTCATGCTTCGCCGCGCACCGCCGCCTCGATCCTGGCGACGTCTATCTTCCGCATCTCCATCATCGCCCCGAACGCGCGCTTCGCCGCATCGCCGCCCCTGGCCATTGCCTCGGTCAGTACGCGCGGAGTGATCTGCCACGACAGACCCCATTTATCCCTGCACCAGCCGCACGCACTCTCCGTGCCCCCATTGCCGACGACCGCGTTCCAATAACGATCGGTCTCCGCCTGGTCGTCGGTGGCGATCTGAAAGGAGAATGCCTCGCTGTGCCTGAATGCATTCCCGCCGTTGAGGCCGAGGCACGGCAGGCCGCACACCGTGAATTCGACCGTCAGGACGTCACCCGCCTTGCCGCCGGGAAAATCGGATGGCGCCCGGTGCACCGCGCCGACCGTGCTGTCGGGAAAGGTCCGGGCGTAAAAATGCGCAGCCTCTTCTGCGTCATGGTCGTACCACAGACAGATTGTATTCTTGCTCATCGTTACCCTCCTCCATTTGCTGACCAGGGAAAGTTTGCGCCGCGATGTGGCCGG
>Ga0209930_1002200_pt1 | contig 24314 bp, 28 predicted proteins | sample ThiBiot_500_biof_2_FD_183948 | JGI IMG/M metagenome (GOLD analysis project Ga0209930, IMG submission 183948) | Wastewater bioreactor microbial communities from Cape Town, South Africa - Thiocy_cont_500_biof (SPAdes) | ecosystem: Engineered > Bioreactor > Thiocyanate-remediating >... | reverse complement strand
AGTTGTTCAGTTCCAGGACTTAATTCGATGGTTCGCATGGCTTCAATCATTTGCTGCGAACTGATACCTTGTTCAGCAAGTTTTTGATGAACTTCTGTCATTCGACGATTCCAACAACGATGTTCATGTTCGTATCGATCGTTGATCTCTTTTAGTTTGAGTTTATCTGGTTCGGATGCAAGCTTTTCGATTGGATGACAAGATGCATCAATTGACAAAGTTTCATCGAAATCAAAAATATATAAACTAGGTTTTTCCATAAATAAATCTGAAAGGAAACGTTCGAGTCTTGAGATTCATCGTTTATTTTTGTTTTATTTACGAATCAAAAAAAAAGACAAATTACCACCGAAAATAAAAAAAGAAAGAAAGAAATCTTGAATGCATGCATACATGTATATTAAGCGCACGTCAATTAGAATTGTTCTCTTTTGATTTTTGAAAATCAATAATCACGCTATTAATTAATATGAGTGACTAGTGTACAGATAAGACAAGAAAAAAAAAGTATGATGAATGATGCTTGAATAATGTTTTCGATTTCGAATTAATCTTCTTTCGTTAAATTTTCATTCGATGATGACGACGATGATGATAATAATGCTGAACGATGTTCGGCTGAAGGAGAACGTGATCGAGATTCCGATTTAACAACATTAACTGTTCGATGACGAATATCAGTTTCATTATTGACATCATTCGAATGTGCTGAGTCCGATGATGATATTTCCATTTGTTCAGTAGTCGTTTCATTCTGCACTTGTGCTTGACTGGGTACTGATTGAGGATCATGTGCAGCGATCTTTCCACTGAAAACCGGCTTTTGTTTACGTGCATTATTGTAATAATTACAGTATGCACATCGATAAGCTAAAAAACAAATATTCAAAACAATAAAAAAAATCAATTCTTACATATATATTCAAATTCTTCTTCGAGTGCCATACCTAAAGTTTCAAAGACAATAATCATTAAACTTCTATTTCTATTAATAGTTTATATTTATATACAAACCATTATGACAACTACATTGTCTGCAAATTAATGCATATCTAAATCGAAAGAAAAAGATAGATTTTTTTGTCGTTTTTTGAATAAAATTAAGCAAATAGTAAATTCCTTCTAACCAAAATGAATAAATCATATGACACCTCCTCCTAGATCTAATTTAACAATCTACCGAAATCGAAATTTCCATCGTTCATGTAAACGCTCGTCACAGACTAAACTGCAATAGGCAAAACTCGCGTCGATTTCGAATACTTCGACAACAACAAAAAACACACGCACACACGCACAAATATCTCACCTTTTCGATGGGCCATCGCCAACGATAGCATCAAGTACAGCTCCCCAGAATGTTCGTTGAGGAGGTAGAATAGCACGAGGCAATTTACCAGGTAATCCATTCACTAAATTCAATATTTAACTGAACTTTGTATTTTTCCTTGTTATTCAAATATTTACTCGATGGACGATTTTGTGTGATAGTCACGGGAACTTGCGTAGTCGTTGTTTGTAATTTACCAGCATTTGTTGGTGAAACTAAATGAAAATATAAAATAAATAATAATGATCAATTGGACTTACTTGAAATCATTGGTTTATCTGAGCCACTTTGACGAGTATCTTTGAATGATCAAACTAATTAATAAATATGCATGATAAACTTTGATTTAATTTACTTGTTTTAGCATGGGTAACAGTTGTTACCACTTCTGATTGCGGTTCCATTGTTTCACCGTATTTTTCCAGGAGTGTTTTTGCTTTTGCATACGTTTCTTTTTTCTTTACTTCTTCGATCTAAATTATTCGAATGAAAATTTATTCATTCGTGAATGAGAAAGCAAAAATAAATTAACCAATTCTTGTTTTCGCTCTCGGAATAATGTCAATCGATCTTCTTTCGTTCGAATAGCCGTTCGAAAATACCATCGAAGAAGCCAATGAATTCCAAAAAGTCTATATTCAATTCAAAATAATCAGCATCAATATAAAAAAAAGTTTACATAGCGCCAATGCCAAGCGATGTCAATACGGCATACAATCGAATCATATTGTCATGTGGCAGAAATAGAATAAAATAGATGGCATTGAGAATTAAATAAATCAATACAGCATAAATAGCAAAAGATCTCGTTAGTTTTCGTTGAAGTAAACGTGTTTGAGTCAATGATTCTTTTATATTAATGGATTCCTTTGGAAAAACAACGTAAAAAAAATGATGAAGAAATAATAATCATGAGACCTACTAGATGACAATCTTCGAGTTCTTCAGCAAGATTCGTACGAAATTTCTATATGAATAATAAGGAAAAATTCATAAATACAAAAACAAACTTACAAATATTCGAAATTTAAATAATCGATGTAGAAAAGACATGCTGATATGAATCGATCTAAAAATTCCAAATATTTCATATGTGGTTTTTTGCTTAACATGAATCGCAGCTGTTGTCAATAGGAAAAAGTTGCCTTGAAGAAGAAGCAACACGCGCAAAAAGAAAGATGAAGAGCCTCGTAGTCAGATGTGACGTTGAAAGCAAAGGAAAAAGACACGAATAAACCAAGTATGTAGACATGTCTATGTCTTTTGCTTGCATTTTCGTCAGAGTCCCACGATGATTCATTTGGTTTGACACGACTTAACCAATCCGATTCTTGCTTGTCTTCTATCGATAGACATGTACCTCTATCGTGATAATAAATCATACAGCAGTATATATTCAATTTTCCCCAGTTTTTTTTTCTTCGTTTTCAAACGATGAACGATCACGCACGGTACAGAAAATAAAAATAAAAATATTCCGAATACGATTTTCGAATTTCTAGACGTGTGAACAGTATTGTTATTAAAAATTTACCAACGGAATATACGGAAGTACGATGAGAAAAAAAACACAGCAAATCGATTCATTTGCGTTGTTATATTTTCTTTTCAGAATGAATTAGAAGCACTTTTTTCTAATTTCGGTCGAATTCTTTCGAGTAAAGTTCTACCAAGCAATCCGAATTTTGATGGTAGTTGCGCATTTGTTAACTATGCCGAAGCTGACAGTTGTGCAAAAGCAGTGGAAACTATGAACAATCATAAAATCGATCGATTTATACTATGTGTTCAACATTCCAGTGTAAAATTTATAATTTTTTTTTTCGGAATAATAATATATTCGTATCTGTTTTTTTTTGTTCTAGTCACGAATGAATGGATTGTAAGCGAGAATGTTTATGAGTTTGAATCGAAAAAATCTAAAAATGAATTTTTTCTAGTCGAAATGGTGGCGAAATAAATAATGAAAATAAAACAGCAACACCATCACCAACTACAAATCAAACACGATTTAGTGGCTTTCAGTCAGCTAGTACACGTTCATCAGTTTGTGGAACACCATCGAAACTGACTGAATTAGATAAACCTTCGAATATCGAACAATCAAATGTCAAAAGTCCATTTCAAATTGGTAGAGAAATTAAATTGAATTTTAATTTCGATGAGCATTTTGTTTTCTTCTCTTCAAGAATCAACATTAACTATTCGTGAACACAGTTCATTTGTGACGAATAAAACCTATTGTGTTTATCTATCAAATCTCGAAGTACCGAAGACAATTTTTGCAGCGACGTTAGATGATTATGTTAATGCAACATTATTGATTACACAAATGAATAAACATGAACAACTTGTGAAAACACAAGCGGATACTTTGAAATCGAAGTACGATATAACAAAACAAACATATTATTGAAACTTTTCGATTAGATTCGTTGTTGGACAATTTTGTGCTGCACTTTTTAATGGCGATTGGTATCGAGCTCGAATTTTAGAAATTGGAGATGATAAAACTCGAGTTGAATATGTCGATTGGTTAGAATTTTTTACTGAATCTCGATTATTCTCGAAGAATTCTTTTTCTTTAGGGGAAATACGGGTTGGTGTGATTCAGTACTCGAAATTCGTCCTCTACCAGCCGAGTAGAAAATTAAATTTTCTTCGTTTGAATTCAAAACTTTCGTTTTTATTTAATTAGATTCTACAAAGATCCAATTTTGTGTGTTAAATGTTTATTAGATGGTATTTTAAATAATGAAAAACTATCGGATGCACAAACGAATTCTATTCTTGAAATTCTTGGTAATTAAATCAAATAATAAAAAAAGAAAAGACATGACTCTTTTCATTTATTTATTTTTTCTTAGTTCTCGATGTTAAACTTGAAATGACAGTTGTTCGTTTTGAAAATCAAATTCCATACATTCAATTAAATTTAGGTGAACGAAATTTAAATAATGAAATCAGTACAATTCTATCGTCATCAATTGCCGAACAACCACCATTGTTAACATTCGATTCTCATCGACCTCAATTGGATTTCTCACAAACCTATTTTGCTCAAATAACAACTGTCGATTCCGAACCGGAATGTTTTCATGTTTTATTAATGCAAGATTGTCTACCAACGATAATGAATGTATTAAAAGATTGGAATGAAAATCAACAATCATCGATTAAATCACCTCAAGCTAATATGCTCGTTTGTGCACAATATGAAGTGGATGATCTCTGGTATCGAGCATGGATTGAAAATGTTACCGATCGTGGTTTTCGCGTTTATTTTGTTGATTTTGGTAACGAAGAAATTGTTTCATTAAACCGTTTGAGTGAATGTCCAGCTAATTTACGAACTATTCCATGGCAAAGTATACAAATTAAATTAGCAAATATACAATTGACGGATGAAGAACGTCAATTCTTATTGCAGCATTATGAAAATGAACGATTAGAAATGAAAATTTGCTCAATGAATCAAAATCTTTATCTAGTCGAATTGTTTCAACAGGGAAAATCGCTTACAGATCGAATACTTGAATCACGAAAAGTCAAAGAACGAAGTCAACCAAAAGTTGAATCCGTTCCAGTACCGCTGCCACCGCAACCAACTCCTCCTCCGCCCCCACTTCCTGTACTTCCCACACCTCCTCCTCCTACAATAGTGACTGAAAGTTCGTATTTTCATTGTCTTGATTCACAATCTATATTTGTTTTTATAATCATTTTCAGAATTTCATTCTGCTCATTCAGCTTTCAGCGAAACAAAACGTTCCATTGAATTAACTAATAGTACTAAACCGGTACCAGTACCAGTACCAATACAACCAAATAATCCACCTGTTGTTACTAATATTTCAACAATAACAGCAACAACAGCAAGCAAACCATCGATGTCAAATGACGAGAAAACAGACAATACAGTTTTAAATGATAATCTCACGACAATGATAACTGAACAACGACGACAAAATCGTCTACTTGAACAAGTTATCGCAGCGGTAAATACAACGAATGCACTACTCAATCAACTTGTTCAACGTTAGACAACAAACAGTCAGATAATTCAATCTTTTTTGTGAAAACAGAAACAATCAGTTTCATATTAGGATATTTTCTTCGTTTTTTTTTCTATGATCAAGATTTTATGTATAGCTTCACATTAATCAATGAATCTATATGTGAGTGTATGTTTTGTTTGAATCGTTATATGTTTAAAAGAAAACCCAAAAAAAAACCACATTTTGTGATTTGAATAAAAGAAAAATAAGTTTATGAAATATGAACTATCCTCTCAATTATAGATCAACAATGAATATTTTTAGTAGACGAGTTTTTCTTCCATCCATAAACAATATTTTATTCAAAAGTAAATTTACACTTTTGCTTTTTCTACTCGTCTCGAATGTGATATCTTAATTACATAGATAATCGTATGAATTTGTCTGTAAAAAGTCAACAACCATTGATGGTTATTGGACATCGTAATCCCGATACTGATGCAATTACAGCTGCTATTGTCTATGCAGATCTCTTAAATCAAATGAATATCAAAGCTAAACCGTATCGTTTAGGTGATCTCAATAATGAAACGAAATTTATTTTAAAAACAGCAGGTATTCAACCACCGGACATGTTACCAGACGATGTTCCTGAAGGATCTGATGTAGCTTTGGTTGATCATAACGAAAGTATGAAGAATAATTTCGATCGAATGAAGGTACAAAAAAAAAACGAGACACTTTGCATATTTTAGGTGCACAATCGATGAAAAATGTGAAAAAAATGCGTGTTACTCATGTAATTGATCATCATAAATTAGGTGATCTTACTTCATCCGAACAGATTTATCTTCGTTTCGAACCTGTTGGTTGTACAGCAACAATATTAACAAAATTATATCGAGAAAATAATATTAAAATCAGTCAACTCATGGCTTTTCTAATGTCAAGTGCAATTCTTAGTGATACACTTCATTATCGGTAAATTAAAATTTATATTTCGAAGAAAACTATTTTTCATATTCAGATCACCAACAACAACAAGCGAAGATCGAAAAGCATTAGAATATCTTCTTCCTCTTGCTAAAATTCCTGATGTTACATCCTATGCTGGACAAATGTTCGAAGCTAAGAGTGATCTCAAAGAGTTCAGCACTCGACAAATTCTTCTTCTCGATTATAAAACCTACGAGTTCAATAACGAAAAATGGGGCATAGGCACTGGTGAAACATGTAACATGGAGAAAATGCTTGAACGTAAAGATGATTTACTCAAAGAAATGCATGAAGAAAAGAAACGTCAACAATTAAAAGGCATTTTATTTTCTATTGTGGATATAATTAAAGAAAAAAATCTCACATTGATTCCAAGCGATACTGAAGAACATGTTGTTCGACAAGCGTTTAAAGCTAATATTAAAAATCATCTTGCTGATTTAGGTTCGAGACTTAGTCGAAAGAAACAAATCATTCCACCATTGGAAGCTTATTTTCATTCAAAAGCTTAATTTTCTAGTTTTGCTACCTGCATCTACTTTTTTTTTCTTCTTTTTTCAAGATTAAAAAACCAAATGTTATTAAAACAAATTGTTTGCCTACAAAAACCGAAAATTCATCATTTTCGATTGATACATTTGAGTCAAAAATATGGTCAAGCAACGAATCGTTCAGCATTTACGTTGACTAAACGAAATAAAAAAGATCGAATCGATGGCGGTGCCATATTTTTACTTGTATGTAATTTTTCAAAATTTTCTCGATTTGTGTCAGTCAATTTAGATTATTCCAATTAGTACATTTGCTCTCGGTTGTTGGCAAATACAACGTCGCAAATGGAAACTTAACTTAATTGAAACATTAAAAACACGAACACAAGCAGAACCAATATGTTTATTAGAAAAGTTTGTCGTTTTAATTAAATAAAACTTTCTCGTTAATGAAAATTCGATTTCTTACTTCTAGTTTAGATCGTTTACCTGAATTCGAATATAATCCCGTACGTGTACGTGGCACATTCGATCATTCACGAGAATTTCTTATTGAACCTCGTTCACGACTCGATGAACATCCGAGTTTAAAACAGCCCATGACCACAACAACAGTCGGTGCACATGTTATTACACCATTTCGAGTTGCTAATCGAAAGTAAAAACTAACAACAAGATATTGATGTATACTAAGGCAATTTAGTTTTGATATTCTTGTAAATCGAGGATTTGTAACAATGGATCTACGCGATCCAGCAACTCGTCGTGCAGGACAAGTAAAATGAAATCTATTGTTCCTACATGATTATCAATTATTAATGAAAATTGTAGGTTGAAGGTGAACGAGAAATCATAGGTTTACTTCGATCGACAGATTATGTGAGTTGAAATTCGAAAGAATTCTTTCGTTGATAAGTAAATTCCTTCTCATAACTAAAGTGTAACACTACTTGGACTAAAAATGATCCTGCAAATAATATTTGGCGTACACGAAACGTCGAAGAAATAGCTGCAGCCATGAAAACTGCGCCAATATTTATCGATGAAGTCAAAAGTATTCGACATTGAATATTTTCCTTGATAAATATTTGACATTCTTTTCTGTTTCTGTATCAGGTTCGTCCGTTCCCGGTGGTCCCATTGCTGGTCAAACCAATGTTCAACTTCGTAATGAACATATGTCCTATATTCTTACATGGTACTTTGACATTCATCGATATATTTCATCTCAAATTTTATTTATTTAGGTTTTCTCTTTCGGCTTTGACGACTCTCATGTGGATTCGTAAATATCTCCTATGAAATCAATATCCTCTATTCCTCAGCATTCTGTTCTTATAATTTGAGAATAAACAGAAACAAACAACAACATCCTATATCATAATTATTAGCGTGATCTTTTCTTTTTTTTATTATTACAAAAAAAACATTACAAATGAAATAAAAATTCTCAACAAACATTTTCTTATACATCAACATTTTCACCACCGGCATCATCTTGATTTTCAGGTTCATTTTCTTGTCCGAATATGTAATTGTCAACACGTTTCCATGCTTCAGATCGCATCATAGGACCGAAAATCATAAAAAGTACGCCGAAAAAACAAAGAATTGAAAGTATAAATATTAATAAAATACTTGAGATTTTTTCTGTTGTTGACGATAATCGAGTTGAATTCGTATCCGTATCCTCATTTACTAATAAATCGGTCGTATTTACCAATGTATACATGAACAAACATATTTGAAATAACAATAAAACTTATCCATAAACATTCATTCGAATTTGCATATTCAAATCTAAAACAAGAAAAACATATGAACGCGCCGATTCTTAACATTATTATTATTATTATTATTATTGTTGTTTTTTTTGTTTATTGAAAAATTCTATGTGTACGTGCAATAACCGGTCTAGTTACTCACCGTTATGACTAGTTTAAGTTCTTCGCATGATGACTTTCAATCATTAACTCTATCCGAAGATTCAACAGTCAGCGAAGGTACACGTCGTTTACTATCGCCATACAATCGAAATCGATACGATAGTCTTAATCGTGATATACAAAATGAATTAATTAAAGTCAAAGAAACATTTCGAATTATAACTAATGATTTAAATAATTTTCAAGGCAATTTCGAACAATTAACGGAATTTAAAGATAAAATTCGTCAAATGAATCGAATTCTATTAACAGTTAAACAACGACAGGATATACTCGATGATCGAAATGAACAAATGTTAATCGATTTACAAAATCATATTTGGGAATTAGCTAAATATTCTGTACGCATCGAAATCTATCTATGTACAATTGAACAAATGAAAAATACAGCTAATGATCTATTACAAATTGCAAAAAAATCATCGACAAATGATTTTCTCGAACGGACAATACGATTAAATTCAGAAATTACTCTACTCGAAACACGAATTAAAATCGATTGTCATAATCTAACTATACGAGATAATCTCGATAAATTACAAAAACGTTGTACTATTCTTTTAAATCCCAATGAACGAACACAATTAAAAACATTGAGAAATTTTCAAGTAAAAAAATCTCTACTTAACCATTGTCGAACACGTCTTGTTTGATCGAAAAATACGACAACAAGAAAAATTCATTTCTCGATGTCCTTCGATCAATATCTTTTGTCTATACATATATATATATATATATGTGTCTGTGTGTGTATATGCGTACGTACGATAAGAAAATAAAGGTTTGTTTAAGTGACAAAACAATGTGGCATTCTGTAAATTTGGATAATTGACAAGATGGAGGAGCAAACAGAAACACTAACAATCAGAACAGTTGCCTGTTTTCTTTTTTTTTTGTTACATAGTCAAAAAATGTTACACCCATCAACTAGAACGATATTGACGTCATTGACAGGAGAAGAGAGAAAATAATCACTGACATAACATCTATTTTTTTCGTCTACTCTTCCCCTCGTTATTTGTTGTTCCCTTGATATGTCTTCTTTGCTGTTTTTTTTCTTCAAGAATAAACAGATCGTCTTTCATATCTTTTCTATCTGGACTATCGATCAACTAAAATCGAACAAGACATTAAATCGATGTGACGATTTACGAGAAACAAGAGGATAACATTGTTTTGCTATTTACTAATAAAGACTCATTTATATAGAAAAAAAAATTAAGTTTTCCAGGCGGACATCTTCTTTTTTTTATGACATGAATACTGTTTATCAGATATCTTCAAGCGATTTCCAGATGTGAAACAAACAAAACTAAGAACACAATAAAAATCGATTAGGATGAAATCAGATCTTCATCTGAATTGATTCTTTTTGTTGATTGTCGACGATAGAAAAGAATATGACAAATACGTGCATGATTTGTATATACTACAAATTACTATTTAATGAGGAAGTAAGATATACGTATATCCGTATGTTCTGTCTCGTAATAGAATAGATGAAAAGAGAGAATAGAAGAAAAATGAATTTGATAAGTTATCAAAACGAAATATAAGATTCAACTGCGTAGATTGATAAAAATGTTATCTTCCAGCGAAATTTTCGGGTTTTTTTTTATTATTATTATTATTTTGTTTTAAATATTCTTTTATTTAATTTTGAAATTAAATCATTGTTTCATTCTGTATAATAATTGAATCTATCCATGACGTACTTTGCCTGGAACATAATTATCACGATCGATTTTTTCTTCTTGAAGAAAGACATGAAGTGAACGTTCATTTTGTGCTAGAGGATGACCAGCGACTCTACATTCAATAACAAAAAGAAAGACACATAAATACACACAAGTATAAAAGTCAATTAATTTACTTATTAATAAATTCTTCGAGTCCCTTTCGTCTATCCTCAATAAAATCATCTTCGAATATTCCATCGTTACTACGCATAAAACTTGGTATTTGTCGTTCCCACGCTTTGCCGGGCAATGTTGGAACGACAATCTGTTGAAAATAGAATAAATGTCAACTACAAATTAATACGCATGTGCGATAATGAACTTACTTTACTGTCACGTTCGAGTTCTTTACGTAGCCAATCGAAATCAGAATAACGACGACGAACAGAACATTCTTTTAATCGAAAAACAGGTAGATTTGTCTGCAAAGATTTTATATTAATTCTGAAAGATTTGTTTTTTTTTGAATAAATTCGACTTACTTTCATTCTCACTTCATAATCTGTATAACGTTTTCCAGCTAAACCGTGTGTTTCTGGATTGACAACATCGATTTCAAGAAAATTATCTGGTGGTTCATATCCATCAGATGAGATCTAGATAAAAAATAATCTGTTTAGTTTTTATTTCTCTTGAGTTTTTTCGTTTCGAAAATTCGTACTCGTTGAGTCGATAGTCGAGCTATGGCTGGATTACTTTCAGCGTCAATGATCGGCATGGATAGATGTCTATCTAGAGGTGTAATGTAAAACGAAATAAAACAACGCGAACGCACAGATACGTTTTGTATTCAGCTGTTTGAAACAAGAAAAAAAACGAAAAGAGAAAAAGAAAGATGATAAGAACAATACATGGCAAAGGTTATTACTACAAGTTCACTGTTACTTCATATCAAATGTCTTGTCTAATTATGCTTTAGTTATATGTAAATTATTTATTTCGACACATTTTTTTTGCAAATAGAAAAGAAAAATGTTATTCTGTCAAAAACAGATCTTCGAAAATAGTTAATTTTAATTAAACTATTATCACTTGTCAAGTCCGATTGTTTCAAATTAGGACAATTACTGCATCTTCATCCTCGAGAAAATAAAAAAAACTCAATTTAAAGAATCTTTTCTCTTACGTTGTTATTTTCTTCGTCACAAAGGTTCGTATCTATATAATCGATCTCGACTAACAACGAAAGAATGATTAATCGGACGAATACAAAGATAGTATAATAGTACTGGTTATTGTCTGTTTTTTTTCTTTGCTTTCGAACGATTCTGAATAAGTTAAGTTCGTAAAAAAAAAGAAATCAATTGAACATTTTCAAGTGCTTTTGTTTCATCTTCTGATAAAAGAAATCATAGTATCACTTAAGACTATCTCGATTGTTTTCGTGTTTCACACATGATAAAATAAAATCGTTTTGTTGTGTTTGTTTGTTGGTTTCTTTTTATATTTTTCAGTTTGGTCAAACAAATGCTCTTCGGAAGGATAACATTGTTCGGTTCACGAACATTATTTACCAAACAAGAAAACCGAAACATTTTAGTTTATATATGTGGTATTATGCTTTATAAATTTGGCATTGAAGCATTCAATGGTGCAATTATAACATTGGCAACAAATCGTTACGATCAAGATGCACATAACAACGGTGAATTAACACGAACATTCGAAAAAGTTGGTTTACTTATTGGTCTTAATCAAGCAGCTCAATGTTTCGGTTCGATTCTAATTAGTCCATTGATCAAACATTGGAAAACACAAGTTGTTCTTTCGGCAACAATCTTTTTCTTTGCATTTTCAACGGCGATTTTTATGATACTCGACGGTACAACTGGTGGAACGATTAAACCTCGAGATTTTCAACCGAAAAATAAAAATGATTTTAGTTACTATGGTAAATATTCGACTGATTTAATTATTCCAATCTATTTTGCATCGGGCATTGCATTCGGTATGGTCGAATCGATTCGTCGTGTTATACCAGCGAATATTGTTGGTGATGATGTTAATAAATTACGTAAAATGGATGCACTCGTTCATGTTTTCTATGAAATAGCTGGTGTTAGTGGTGCTTTAATGACAGCACTTATTTTAATTCCACGTTTAGGTAATAATTATGCATTTATTGTTACACCGATTTTATTTGCATGTGCTGGTGCTATTTGGCTATCGATTCGATCTGCACCGAATGAAACAAATGAATCGGAAAATACATTAGACATCGAATTAAAACCATTGAAAGGACATTTCTTTCGACCTATTGCTCGAGCATTATTCGCTTTTCTTGAATCGTTATTCGTTGGTGCAAAGATTGTTTTTACTAGTCGAAAATTTCTCTGGTTATTTGCTGCATATCCATTAGCTGTTTATTCGCATCGTTATATTGAAAATAGTATTGCACCACAAGTAGCTCGACGATATCTTCACCAAGCCGATTGGTCACAAATACTTGTTGGTGGTTCGAATTTTGGTGAATTACTTGGCGCATTATTCGTTTTTATCTTTAGTGATTCAATGAAAAGTCCACTTTTATGGGTTCGTATTGATGCAATAGCTTTACTTGTTATGTGGTACATACCATTCTATAATCCGCCAGTAAATGATATCAGACATGCTTGGCTTATAGCTGCAACATTGATACCTGTCGGTTTTGCGTCTGCTGTTGGCGATATTTCTTTAGATTCGTACATTCAATCATCATTAACACGTCTCGAATCGAAAAATAAAGATGTTTCACCATTGGGTGCTGTCATGGCATTTCTCTATTCGACTTACATTATTATTCATTCAATAGCAAATCCATTTCTCGGTCGATATATCGATAAAGCATACAATAGAACTGAACATGTTCATTCAGCTTTACTCTTTACCGTTGCTGTTCAATTAACAATCTCATTTTCTATTATGTTTGCATCAACATTTGTACCTAAAGGTTCATTCGGTTGTAATCCAGTTTTAATTGAAGATGACGATGATGATGATGATGAAAAATCAGTATCACGGCAAACATCAAATGGCGAACCAAATGCTTAATAAAATAAATAGAATATTTTTTTTTTCTTCTTCTGTTCTTTTCGTATATAAATTAGTTATTAATTCTTAATCAATCAAAAGCAAGCAAATGTTTTGACCTGTTTAACAAAATAAACCAGCTTGACAAAAGAAACAAAAAAAGCAATTAGTGTTTATTTGGGAGGTTCAAAAAGGCCGAAAAAACGTAGAATTTGTGTGCCACTATTGAGAATATTCATAAGTTCGTTTGTAGGTTGTTCACGTGGAAATTCATTTTTTAATTTTTCATCAATATCCGCTTGAATTGCTTGATAAACAGTGAGAAATACGAAGTTTTTCTCGGAAGTTTCTAAATTTCCATATTGTATTTTATTGCCAACAATAAATTTTTCAATAGCCAATCGATATCGACGTAAAGTTGTTTCGATTTCTATAGCTGTTGGTCGTTGTTTAAGATCATCATGAATACATCGTTGTATAAGTTCCGTAAAAATCGGACTTTTTTCACTGACTGTTATTCGATTTGTTAGATTATCAAATTTATGTTTTTGTTCAGTAAATAATTCCGACAGGGTCAAGCCAAATGTAAATATATCTGATTGTTTCGAAAATTTGCCTTGATAAAATTCCAATGGCATATACGACAAACAACCAACACGTGTCATGAGCTCTTGAGCTGCCCAAACACGAGCTATACCCATATCACTTATTTTAGCTGTATAATCCTGTTGAATAAGAATATTATCAGGTCGTATATCGCGATGTATCATATCGTGTGAATGTATTTTTCTCATTCCACTCGCTATTTGACATGCGATTTCAACTTTCGATCTCAAAGATATTTTCTCTTTTTGCCTAAGAACACTTGTTAGACTACCACGAGACATATATTCTAATATGAGCATACATCGAGTATTGCCATTAGGTAAAGCTTGAATATTATAACCATACAATTTAAGTATATACGGGCCAGTTAATTCGGCATAGGCAGCCATTTCTTTATAAAAACTCTTTTCGAGATGTTTCCTATCAGGTGTAACATAGATAACTTTACAAGCAACTAGACGATTTTTTGATTTCCATTTGGCTTTATATACAGCTCCTATGTAAATAGAAATCGATAGATTCAATGAAGATCATCTAGTTATTTCAATAGAATTCCTACCGAATCCACCACGACCAAGTTCTTCGCCAAGTTCAATATCTTCAATGGGTATTTGTGGACACCAATTTTTACCAATGACTAATAACGGATGTTTTGTATCATGTACACGTAATTGCATACAATTTATACAAAGATCATAGTCTCGACAGTCATCACATTTGAATCGTAGACCTCGGACAGGCTTTGTTTTACAATTATTACATTGAACCAATGAATGTTCTTCAAAACGATATTTCTCTTTCAAACTATTCAATGTTACATCTTTTTCAAGATTATTAATAGGTTCACCGAAGATTTCATTTTGAGCAGAAAAATGAACCATAACATGTCCTGTACGATGATCGAGTGTTTCACGACGTTGATCATGACATCGACCACAAAGATCATAATTCGGACATTCTAAACATCGATAACGATCATCACATATACGAAGTAAACCACAACCATGACATTGCGTTCGATGAACTTGAATGCCATTATCAGTATATTCAGGATTATCCATAAATATAGATGCCAATTGTTGATACATATTATGACGATTATGTGGAATAATTGAACTTCGATCGAGTGTCTACATAAAACACATAATTCGATGAAAATATCTAACGAAAAATATTTACTTGGTTAGGCTGAGATAATAGGTTTGCTAATCTTGGTCGAATGTCATCATTATCAACGGATTCTTTTGCTGTAGTGAATACCAATCTATCGATTCCTTGTATAGTATCACAGCTATCACTATCAATCGTTGTACTTGTGTTGACTAAAGTTATTGCTACGGTTGTATTTTCTTCAGCTACTATTCGATATCTGTTATCAGCGTCTAAATACATAGCGTCTCTATCATGAACGGATCTTCGTCTTCTAACTGTTGACATTTGATAGTGTATTTTTTTGTGATTTCTTTTATAATGTTTATATGTAGCTGGACTACAAACAAGAACTTGAAAATGTAGATTTATCTTGTCTTCAATTTTTCTTTTTAACTCTTCGATTGAATAATCTTCAACATTAATATTATTATATTCAATAATCCGGTCGAATGATTTTAAACCGGCTCGTTTTGCTAATGCTGATGAATCATCGTCGACCAATTTTAAATAATGAAAACGTTCATGTCGATGATAATGTAAAGATATACCCACGGGAAGATTAGCTGTACTTCGTTTAATTGTGCAAAGACGAATATCATCGTCTTGATATTTAAGTGAAGTATTTTCATCAACTGCACGAGGATCTAAGAAACAAGAACGAATTCTATCTAATTGTGATAGTTTGGAATTTCTTCTTACCATAGTTTGCATTTATCCAATTGATTAGTTCTGTAGGAGGATCTACTCCATAGCCACTAGCTTGACACTCTTCGCCAGTTTTATTTCGATATTTAACATTTCGGCCGAAGTTATCGACATTGATTTCTCTCGATGATTTACTTATATTTTGTTTATAAGCCTTCTGTTTTTCGATAGGTACAAGTACAATATGCCATACTGGACGATCACCAACTAAGCCTTTGACTATTTCAATGCATTCACTCGATTTTTGTTTTGTAATTACTTCATTTGGAATTATTGATGCCTTTATCAAAGAAAAAAAAGTTCCTTTGAAACTAAATGATTGAAACCTACTTCACAAGATGATTCATTTGATGAACTTGTTTGTAGCATCGATTCGTTTACGCCCTATTATTAAATATACAATTGTTATTTAAAAAAATAGAATAAATTTCATTTTACCATATACTATTATAAAGCACACAACGAAATAATCTTGTAACACAAGAAAAGAAACGTTTTGTTTTTGAAGCATGTAATATTTTTATATACCGAATAAAATATAGATAAGCACACGTTGGGAAAAAACATTCGGTGACGCATGCTTTTATTTATTTTGACATCGCAAACATTTTCTTATTTTTCTTTCTATACTCGTTGAATAGAGAAGTTTCAACCGATGAAGAAATATCATTTATTAGTACCATTAATGAAAGAAATTGATAACTTATTTTTATTAACTGAGTAAACGAACAAGAAAGACAAGATCAAAACAAATGAGTAAAATTTGTATGATGAGAAAATGCGAAAAAAAAGAGAAAAAAAAAGAATTTGTCAGATGATTGTTGTGTTTTGACTAAGAAAGTTTTTGTTTAAAATATTGAATAAAATTAAATTCGATGTCATTCATTAACTGGAACTGTACGAAAATTGTAGAATTCCTTTTTAATATCAGCCATTGTTGAGCATTCATAAATCATACCTTGAACTCGACGTTCCATGTAACGATAGACAAAGGACGAACCTTGCTCGATTTCGTCTTGCGGAACATGTTTCAACACTTGATTAATTGTATCATCATCATTGAAAACTGCATTAAGGACATTAACAAAAATATGTCCGAAATTAATCATCGGTATATACTCACCACCTAAATTTAAAAAATCATATTCATTAAAGCATTACATCAAAATTTGTATTAACCGGTATTTTTAGCTAATGCACAGTAGAAATCATCACAGGGTAAGATTGTTGGTTCAACACCAGCTACGAACAAAGTAATGTTTTCCTTTTCAAATTTATTTGAAAGCTTCCATGGATCATCACCAACTATTTGATCGAGAAGACCATTTGGAGCACCGTCCGTAAATAAAATCACCAGTTTTTCATACGGTATATCACCGTTATTCTAAAAGAAATGCACTACTTTAAACAACAAAAATAAAATTTCAATTACATTTTCACGCCATGGAAAATCAAGAGCCATCTTCATAGCTTCACCTATAGTAAAAGGAAAGAATCAATGAGTCTTTTAATGTAAATATTTGAAAACGAAATTTGTTTTAGTTGTCAGAAGCTCCAAAGAAAACCATTCTTGTGATAAAAAAACATTGATTACACGTTACTACATGAGCCGATTTTTGACAATAAAATATCAAAAGATGATGATATACGTGTACAAAAACCGATCAAAACAAGAAAAGGAGGAAAAACAAAGCGATAAATGTGCATGTCAAATACCAAGAGGTTATATTTACCAAAAAATCTGCACAGGAAAGAATTTAAATAAATACTCAATTGCTAAGACTGTTTAAAGTATTCAAAGAAATAAATATATCTTACCAAGTGCCTTTCTTCCGTCTGGACCTGCACCATCAGGTTGACTACTATTGAGCCATACTTGGAAGCGATTTCGATCGTTTGTGAAGCCATGACCGACGACCAGATCATGGACCGATCGAAATTCTATCAAACCAATTCGATTATGCGCGGCCATGTCAAAAATTGGAGCAGTACAGTCCGTAATCAATCGACGAACTCCATCAAACTCCACTGTCATTGATGACTCACAATCCAAAATAACAATAGCATCCATTCTTGCACTCATGGATCTGACGAAGAAATTGGTGATCGGACTAAAACAAAAGCAAAGAATATATGAATTATCCACAACGACATATCCACCGCAACATATTAGAAAGCACAAAAAACTAGATGCCACACAAGACCCCTTCAGGTGCAAAATGTGCTACGAATCGAATCAACGCTTTCGATTAAGTTAAAATCTTGCAACACAAAAAAAAAACTCTCTGCTTCTCTAAAGCCAATTAATTCGTTTCAATTACTCCATAGATTACAGTTTAGTTATCCAAACATTTGCGCGTCTAACTTCTCGTACACCTAGCATTCTAATTACCATGAATATTGCAAAGCCATCGAAAAAAAATTCTATCACCTCAAAAAAAAACGAAAGATCGTAATAGGCGTTTGGCAATGAATATGACTAGTTGGCCTTCAACAGTTTGTTTTCGCGGTCGACTGGACTGTGCGGCTTATAGTTGTGGAGATTATTAGGAACGAACAAAACGTGCATACGTCCCGAAAGAAAAAAACGTAGATGAAGAAAAAAACGATGAAGAGAAACGGTGACGAAGAAAAAAAACGAATGATCGTAGTAGGCGTTTGGCAATGAATATGACTAGTTCGACTTCAACAGTTTTTTTTTCGCGGTCGACAGGACTGCGCGGCTTGGACTTGTAGCGATTGTTATGCACGAACAAAACATGCATACGTCTAGAAGGAGGAAAAAGAAGAAGAAAAAAAAACGAAAAAAGCAGAAAAGGTGTTAGAGATATGCCTTTGGGTTTGCACTGTGTTACATAGAAAAGAACGAAGAGAGAAGAAAAATCAATGGATGAGAGAAAGAAAGAAAGAGAACAATATATATTTGTGTATAGATATTAGACTTACGAGGAACTTGTTGCATTGTCTTTCGAATTTTGTCAGTATAGGCTAGGTAGTTCGAGACGTGTTCATATGTAGTGGATGTAAAAAAAATCTTGGTTCGAGCACATTAAAATCCAATAAGAACTATTATTTTCATCTATTGATCGATTGAGTAGCCAGAAATAATCTCTCACTTTGTCTTATCGAGTAAAAAATGAAGTGCCTTCCTTTTTATCGAATGATAGGTTCGCTAGATTGTAGTAAATAGAGGTCGAGATTTGCATAATCTTGATGTTTACTTTATTAAATTAATATGAAAAGAAAATCAATCAACTAGATAAACGGTGTAATCGGATGAAAATCTTTTTATGTCGTTTCATTGAAGAAGTTCTAAAAATTTTGCGACATTTTTGACACAAAAGCTCGGCAAAACTTCTCGATCAGTTGTTTTGTTTTCGACACCTTGTTTAAGATTTTCTAAATAAGTTTCGCTCGTTGCACCACTGAACACAAGTAATGTTGTTGCACCTTGTCGATTACCAAACGGAATATCTGTTTCAATTCTAAACGGAAATGAAAATGATTCATCGTTTACAATTTCCGCCTAAATCTTACCGATCTCCAATCATCACAGTTCGTTTAGGATCAACGTCAGGAAATGCTTGACGAATAACATCGAACATTGGTGCATGCGGTTTACCAAGAATTGTCGGTGTTCGACATGATGCAGTCGAAACAGCAGCTAGAATCGAACCAGCACCTAAATTCAATCACCGATTTAATTGTTTTTTTTTCTTCTCCGTGTGATTTCATTTTACCGGGCATACAAGTCTCGTCACTTTGAGGTAGACTTGCATCGTCGTTCGTAGCTAAGAAGAGAACATTTGGTCGATTGAGGTACGTTGCTGCCTTGAGAATTTTATGGTAGCTAATATGAAGATCAAGAGCAGATATCACACAATTGACCTTCGGATAAGCAGAATAAACGTGAAGAAATGTAAAAGAAAAAGCGTTATACTTCTTTGTCAAGTTTAAGTCCATTTTTGTCAATAGATTTTGCATCCGGTGCTAATGAGTCCATTTTTGTCAATAGATTTTGCATCTGGTGCTAATGTGTCTGGCTAAAATACGAAAACAACTTCACATCATTTTAATTAATTGATTTATTCTCTATTTACACCAATTCCACCACAGATTTCAAAGCCTTCTTTTCCTAATTCGTGTTGTAACGATTGCATTCCAAGAACATAACATTTGCCTTTGAAATTAATTGATTTCAAGTATTGAGCTGTCAACCAAGCTGTACAAACAATTTGCTCCTAAAATTTATCAACGAACAACTAGTTTCATTCATTTTCTCTTGCAATTCTGTACCGGCTTAGCTTCGAAACCAATATTTTGAAATATTTTTGCATAATCACTTTGTGTTTTCGTTGAATTATTCGTTACAAAGAAAATTCGTTTACCCTCAAACGAACACAGATATTTTAACAAGAAAAAACCAAGTAAAATTCAAATCGAATTACTTGTTCAGTTAAATATTTCAGTAATTCAATGGCACCTGGAAATACTTCGGGCAAATTCCAAAGAACACCGTCACAATCGAAAAGAAATGTATCATTATCAGTCAATAATGATTTTGCATTCGATGTAGTCAAGGGAACACAAAGATTTTCAGTTGACATCTAAAAGAGTCTGTAGAGTTTATGATCAATATCGTAATCTAAGATTATAAAACCTTCTCTCTTGATTTTATATATACACTCAATCGAAAGACGAGAAGAAAAAAAAACGAAGAAGTTACTTTCAAAATAATAATGGGCTGTGAAAGTTCAACTGCTGCAATACCCGTACCAGAAACAAAACCGACTTTATCGAGTACCAATACAGAAGATTTCAATCTCGTTCTCGAACAAATCAAACAAACATGGCCTGAAATACAAAAAATTTCGAATCTAAGCGCAAAAGTATTCGCACAGTAAGTCAAATCGAAAGAAAACTGCTCGAACAGCTGCTCTTTTTTCTCATTAGTTTCATACAGAAATCTCCTGAATTAAAAGTATTCTATCATATTCCTGAAGCTTATAACACTGAAGCCGAAGTACTCAATGCCGATGAGATCAAACAACCAGCTGATAATCTTTTCAAAATCTATTCGGATATTATCGAAGGTACCGAAGAAGATTTTTCGCAAGTTCTTCATAGTAAAGCTGTCGAACTGAATAATCAAGGGATTCGCGCACCGCAAATTAAACACTACAGCGAAAGTCTCTATCATGTCATCAAGTACGAACTTCAAAATGAATTGAACGCTGATGAACAACAATTGTGGGCAGTATTTACAAAACAAATATCGACTCAAGTCACTCTTGAACTATCGAAATTTCCCCGTAAATCCATTATTTCAACTTAAAATATACAAACAATGAACGAAAGATATTTATTTTAATCAATTAAATATTTTTTTGATAGCAAACAAATATGAATAATAGAAATAGAATTTGTATTTTGAAATGCAATCGATAGACTGTATCTGACATTGATGCTTGACCATAATCCGCATATTTTTGGCATAAATGATTGACTGTTGATTGAGCATTTCGTTGTTTTTGATGATAATATTTTCGTGTTGGACATTGAAAATTTTCCTTGCAAAAACAAAACAAATTGAAACAAGAGCAATCAATTTTTTATAAACTAACTAAAGAACCACAAATGACTTGACAATCTGGACAAAGAATTGTGCCACTATAAATCGTATTATATTCCATTGTTACTAAACTTATATTTTGACCTGTATATTGACAAAGAAATCTCTCTTTGCCAACATGAACATAAATGCCTTCGGATGAAACGCATTCGTACTAGAAATACAAATCTCAAGATATGTAAATAATTTCGCTGGATTTTACTTGATAACATCCAGCTGCTTGAGGACTTATACGACGTTTTCGACGACATTGATCGATATATTGTTCCCAAATCGAACCATGATCGAAACATTTTGATTTCGATGAATATTTCTCCAAAGCATAGTTTTCATTGACTAGACAACAGAAAACATTATCGAATTTATGCGTAACTAAAACAAGATCTATACTTGTCGGTTGATTTTCCGTTCGATAACATCTCGAATCACGATTCGTATTTTTATAGGCTAATTCTTGATTATACGGACAAAAATCTGCTAACATGACATGTCCACCATATCGTCCAAGTTCATGTTCGTCTGTTACGTTGGGTAATGAATCGAAAATCTAAATAAACAAATTGAACAATTGAAATCTACTCAAAGACGTTCTTCGTAATTACTTGATATTGAACTGGCAAATATGTTGAATATTCAACAAGATTGCACATGACGATTTTATCATGAGTATATTCACAAATTCGTTTCGAAAGACTAGGTTTCGATGATATAATACAAAATGGATGCGGACTTTGATGTCTAAACATTTTTGTAAATCGAAAGAGAAATTATTTTTTATGAACAAACTTTTCAAGTTTCGAATCAATCCATTGTTTGCAACTTGTTTTCACAAAATCGCAACCAAGTTGTCGACCCCAAAGAAGTGGTTTACCGTATTCATACGAAACATCATACCAACTAAATTTCGGCATTTTTAAATCAATAAAGAAAGTAATCAACTCTCTCTTACCCACTGTCTTCTAATAAAGCTAAAGTTAAATTTGAAATAATCGATTCTTGAGTGTACGTTCCTGTCATGATTTCATGCTACGAAAAAGATTTATTGTTTTTCTAAAGAAAATTAAATCTACCTCGAACAATCGTTTTTCCCAATGTGTCAAAGCAGTTCCCGTACTGCCTTGATCTTCGAGTTCAGCACCTTCCAATGTCGGACATGCAAAATGTTCACGTACGACTTCCTATGAATAAATCAAATTTTCAAAAATTCACAAAAAAAGAAACTAAACACTCACTCGAACTTTTGGTGTTACTAAGATAGATATTTCCTTATCGATTGTTCCACCACGAATTCGCCAATCTTTTCGAACAATTTTCTTGAGTACTTGATCACTGGGTATATACACTTGTGATCTATTTCGAACAATTATTCCGTCAATTATCAATGTTATTCTTTACTTATCATCGTAATTTTTCGGCCAACGTGTTGCAGAATCTCGTTCTGTATACGGTTTACCATTACTATCACGAAAAAATGCGTATAAACCGGATGAAAATACCTGAAAACCACAATGAAAATCAAGATAGTTTATGTAGTTCTTTTTTTTCGATTACTAATGTATGAAGAATTTCATGTTTAATTGTGCTAACCAACCGATCGAAATCTATCGAACTCTGAGCACCTTGCAACTGTTTCGGACATATATTAACATTTCCAGCAATTGGTCTATCGAAAAACAATAATAAATCTCCAATTAATTTATAAATGAAAAAAAACTAATGTTCATCTACCGATCTCTCTCCGGCTCAAGTTGACAGAATGATGCTGTTGCTAATGTATCCGTTGGTAAACATCGATGTGTTTCAATTGCTGATATATACAAAATAAATTCGCCATCGATTCCTTTGCCTTTAGTTCCAATGCCTTCGCATTTCTTCTCATGATTACAAACATGACATTGTTGTAAATGTTCATCAGGCACGATAATATCACCGCAATGTGTTTCTTCGAGGCATTTTTCCGAACAAAAATATACCGAATAATTATTTTCAACGATGAACATTTTTCGTGTTGGACATTGTCTATTCATTTTTAAAAAAAACAAATGAGTAATATGAACAATTCTTGTGAAAGAAACTACCTTGTCAATCGTATTCGATCGTTCAATCGATGTTTAGGCCGAATAACTTGACTCCAATAATTAGCTGCTGATTGTACGGCTTTTTTAACAAAATTTTGTTCGCTATTTAATAATCTATAGATTGAGAATTGAAATAAAAACATAATTGAAATATCTAATAGAATTCTACTTGTGAACACTTTTATCATAATGAATATAGATTCGAAAATCATCTGATATTGTTCGTCGTTTTTGACGTTGAAGATTTTCATTTGTCAATGATTTTATTGAACTAAATTGTAATTGTTCTCGAGTAGGCGATATATGTACGGATGAGAATATCAATGAAATAAGTAGAAGAAAGCAAAAATATTGAAAGAAGTGACATGACATAATCTCGATGTCGACTTCGATTAAGCATCAAACGAGAAAGAAAGAAAAACGAACGAACGAACGAATACAAATGAAAATCTGTAAGAGAAAAAGAAAAGCAATTATTTTTTTCGACAAAGTGTTGTTCCATCTCCTAAGCGTAGAAAACTAATATCAATACGTTGATCATTCTTAGCAAGTTGATTTGTTTCTCGGATTGCTTTCGTTTCAATTGTTTGATCATTTTCATCGAAAACTCGACCATTCCAAAGTGTATTATC
>Ga0209930_1002194_pt1 | contig 24367 bp, 31 predicted proteins | sample ThiBiot_500_biof_2_FD_183948 | JGI IMG/M metagenome (GOLD analysis project Ga0209930, IMG submission 183948) | Wastewater bioreactor microbial communities from Cape Town, South Africa - Thiocy_cont_500_biof (SPAdes) | ecosystem: Engineered > Bioreactor > Thiocyanate-remediating >... | reverse complement strand
GACCCAGCTTCCTGCTCCCGCAGGATCGCTATGATCTGCTCCTCGCTAAACCTGCTGCGCTTCATCTCCGTCCTCCTCAATGAAGGACTCTAGCTCAAACTGGAGGAGTTTCAGGGGAGCACGTCACCAGGTCGTAACCACTCCCGATCCTGTCCTCATGAATGAGCCGATCGTTACAGATATCCAAGACCAGAGCTGAAATGGCCAACAGGCAACCGCTTTAACTCCCATTGCGGGCAGGCCAGCAGATTCGAGGCCGATAATCAGAAAAGCGAGCACTCTTCCGCGTTGCGATTGGAACAATGAAATACAGCCATCGCTCTCGACTCCAGGCTAGTGCCAGTCCCTGGAGCCAGCGAGATGCATCTCGATGAGCCTTCGCCCAATGCTAGTCCAGTACATGACACCGCCGGCATCGTGGGTGCCTCGTGCGTCGCGAATATTGGTCTCCAAAAGATCGGGACCATTTTCCCCATGTGCATCGCAGAATTCGAGTGCCTCGGCCCACCTCTCACTGTTGCTAGCTCCGCGAACGATGCAATTTGCGTCTACATCCGGCAATTTGATCAAGGTCACGCCCATTCCCTCGCATGGATGCCGTCAGGCAATCCTTGAATGCTAGGAACCCTCCGCGTGCTGGGGCTGTTCCGCTACGGTCGGATTATCTGTGCACGCCGTACGCGATCGGTCAAATATCGGCTTGGTGCATGCCAACTCCGGCAGAAATTTCCTCGCCGAGCCGACGATAGAAGACAGCCACGTCGGCCAGATCCTGTTGGGAGACCGACATCTCGCTCCCCAGCGCAAAGCGCCGAAGCGGTGTTACGGTCCCCGGGATCTCCGGCCATCCGGCGGTCATGCGTTCTGCGTCTGCCCGGTCGCCGCGAAGGACGCGTCCTTGGCAATGAAAGAGGCATTCCCGGGATCGCCCCAATGCGCGGAGCCGCTCATAATCCGCGAGCGAATGGCGATACTGGAAATCATCGGCCGTGAACTTGTTTGCCGTATTCCGCTGATCCGGAAAGATGGGCAGTCCCGCGACACGCCGTGCTTCGTCGATAAGCAGATTGAGGAAGCGATCCAGCTCGCGTAGCCCATTGGCGATTACTTTAGCACGATATGGCCCCGCGATGGGGTTGGGGCCTACCGGCGCACCGGCTCGCAAGCCTGCAGCCAGAAAATCCGCAGCGCGCTCCAGTGTGACACGCGCGCGATCAAAGCCGTCACGCATTCACAATCACAAGGTCATGGGCGCAACATTGGCCGCGCTGATCGGTCCGCAATACATAGGTTACCCGCGAAGCCGCACAAAGGCTTTCCAGGCCGGACGCCTGCACCGCGCTCGAATGGACAAACGCATCGGCACCGGCGCGGTCAGGACGGATCACGCCGAACCCGCCTTCCCTGTGATAGAAGCAGACAGTCCCGGTTGGCATGAATTTCTCCTATGAGCTCGAACAAGGTCAGCCGTGCGGCGTCCCCGCCACGCGCATCGAAAGCATCGCGTCAATCGCGGCCCGAGCGCGCGGAGATGGCGTGCTCCACCGCCTCGAAGCCCGCCGTACTCGCAATCGCGAGATCAAGAGGCCGCCCTTCCAGCCCGGCATCATAGGCGTTGAGGAAGGCAATCGCAGCGTCCGCCCCGAGCCGATTCCAGGCAAGCAAGGTTATCCGGCTTTGACGTTCGAGGCTCTCGGATGTCAGGCGTACCGAACTGTACGGCTTGCGGAACGACTTGAGCTTCGGCGCTGCAAGACTGGTGTCCGCCGTTTCTTCCGTCTTCGCCATCCGGATCTCCTATGGGTAGAGCTTGCTCTGTGGTGAGGGTTAGGCTGGCATTGCGCGAGGTGCAGGCGCCTGATCCCGCGGGCGCACTGCCGGGGTCAGCAGCGCCATCCCCGGCAGGTCCAACGCCCCACCTTTTTCCGCATCGCGCTGGATGCGCGGTGGGCAGCTTTAGGTAGCCCTCCCCAGTGATGGCTTCGCACCGAGGTCGATCTGCATCTCCCGGATACGGGCTGCATAGCCCCGTGCGAGGCCGCGATGCGCGATCTCGGCTTCACGCGTGGCAGCGCCCTCAGCGCGCATCACAGAAATCTGATAGCGTGACAGAAGATAATTGAGGTCCATGGCTCGTCTCCGGCTAATGTAAGCGGGAGCGCGATGGTCTCTCAGCCGCCGGCGCCTACGAAATCGTTTGCCAGCGATTATCCGGATATAAGCCCTAAACGAAACAAGCGATACCCCATCGCTAAAATATACATGGATCATCGTCCGAAACTATTTTCGCGGCCAAGGCCATGCATGGTTATAATCGTATCATTGGAGCAGAGTATTTTCCGCTCTGACGGATCGAATGCCGGTTGGCCTTTATTGAACGGCAACAACACGCCACCGGGCGCGCCACCTACGGAAAATGGGATCGCCGCCAAAGGGCTCGGCGTCGAACGCATTCTCCCGAAAGTCTTCTAATATTTCCAAAATTATTCCACACACGCACTCGAATTCGGTAAATTTTTGTCCGCCCTTGTAAAGATTGTAAGGGAGTCACACATTTAAAATTGCTACAGTCGCAAATCGTCGGTCTTCGGAGCTTTGCGGCCCCTTCTTCCTTCTGTCTGCCCCTTGCAGCCCGAGGTGGGTTCAATTTGAACCTGCTATTTCAGAAGGAATATCCCATGAGTCATACCGGCACCGTAAAGTTCTTTGACGCCACCAAAGGCTTTGGTTTCATCGCGCCTGATAATGGTGGCGATGACCATTTCGTGCATATCAGCGCGGTCGAGCGCTCGGGCATGCAGACGCTGAACCAGAACCAGCGCCTGACGTACGAGATCGAGCAGGACAAGCGCGGGCGCGCTTCGGCTGCAAACCTTGCCGAAGCGGACTGAATGAGACGGCGGCGCCGAACCCGGTTCCGGCGTCGCCAACTTTCAAGACCCTCGGAAAGGACCCTGTTATGGGCAATCAGCCCGATTTCCGTGCACAGGCGGCAAGGTGTCGTGCCGAAGCCGACGCTGCGACGCTGGAGAATGTTCGCGAACGCAATCTCCGCGCCGAGGCGGCGTGGCTGGAAATGGCGACTCGCCAGGAAAGCATGGCCACCCAAAAGGCAAATCGAGAGGCAGCCGCGCTCTCCGTGCCGCAATCAAATTGAGCGGAAGCATCTCTCGCGGCCTGATTGTATAGTAGCGTTCTAACGGGGCCTCGTCCGGCGACTATGAAGCTGTACGGTCAAAAGCTGCGTGATTGCCCCCCAATGCCGCCTGTCCTGGCCACCGCTTTAGAGTTGAATGAAGAAACGGCATGTTTCGGGATCGTACCGGGACATGCCGAACGACCGAAACTGGGGCGCGTAGCTGCCGGACCGATTTTGGGCCGATTGTGGACTGGCAGCTCTTGGACGCTTCACCGCGATTTCTGCCGCCCGCCTATTGCCTCACAGTGCGCGCGGTTGCCGAAAAGCGCGGCTGACAGTCCGCGCGGGCTCGGATAGGCTCTGTAGCGATGATCGATACGGCAGCCAGCGCAAGCAGAGAAAGGCTCGTCGCCAGCCTCGCCCGAGTCGCCGAAGGCGATCAGGCAGCACTGCGCGCCGTATATGACGCGACCGCCGCGAAGCTTTTTGGCGTGTGCCTTCGTATCTCCGGAGATCGCGAAGCCGCCGAGGATATTTTGCAGCAAGTCTATCTCAAGGTTTGGGACCGTGCCGGGCGCTTCGACCCAGAACGCGCGAGCCCGATTACCTGGCTATGCGCCATCGCCCGAAACACCGCGATCGATTGGCGGCGGGCCAATGGTGGTGCAACACATCTCCCGGAAAATGCGGCTGCGGCTGTTGCCGACGACAGCCCATTGGCGCCCGAGGTGATCGACGCGGCCACGCAGCGCGCGCGGATCTTCGACTGCCTGGAGGCACTGGAGGAGCGCCCACGCCGCGCGATCCGCGCGGCGTTCTTCGATGGGCTCACCTATTCGCAGCTCGCGGAGGCAATGGCGGTGCCGCTCGGCACGCTCAAGAGCTGGGTGCGCCGCGGCCTGATTCAGCTCAGGGGGTGCCTGGGCGATGCCTGAGCCGATGGTTCCCGAAGAGCGCGATGCGCTCGCCGCCGAGCTCGCACTCGGTCTGCTCGAAGGCGATGCGCGAGCCCAGGCTATGCGGCTGCGCCTGTCCGACCCCGATTTCGCCGCAGCCGTCGAGGCCTGGGACGGGCGCTTCGAGCCATTGTACGAGCGGTTCGAGACGCAGCCCTCTCCCGCACTATGGCCGGCGATCCAGCGACGCCTGGCCGGTATGGACAGCCGCCATACCCAGCGCGCGCTCCAGCGCTGGCGGATCGGCGCGGTTGCGAGCGGCGCGCTGGCAGCTTCGCTTGCCGCGATTCTGGTGCTGCGCCCCGTGCCTGCACCGGTAGAGATCGTCCGTGCCCCCGACAGGGCAGTCATCGCCCAGCTCGGCAGCGGCGATGCGCCCGCACTGCTTGCCGCGGCCTATGATCCCGAGGGCGGTGTCCTGCGAATTCGGGCGGTGCGCCTGCCCGCCAGCCAGCTTGCGCCGGAGCTGTGGGTGATCCCTGCGGATGGCGTGCCGCGCTCGCTCGGCCTGGTCGCCGCCGATGGCGTGACCAAGGTTGCCGTAGATGCACCACACCGCGCGCTGCTCAAGGATGGGGCGACGTTGGCGATTACGCTCGAGCCTCGCGACGGCGCGCCCCACCAGGCGCCGAGCAGCGCCCCGATCGCGGCCGGGAAAATCTCGACGATCTGAGCCTCGGCTGCATCCGCCGGGCAACCGGCACCGTAGCTTCCCTGCACCCAGCATTCCGGGTGCCGGAGAAGGAAGCCAAGATGCCCAGCCTCAAAAAGCTCAGCCTCACGATTGCCGGTTCGGCGCTGCTCGCCACCGGCGCCGTCGCGGCCGTCCAGCATTATCCGATGGTCGGCGGTGCCGCGATGTATCCGACCAAGAACATCATCGAGAATGCAGTGAATTCGAAGGACCACACCACGCTGGTTGCCGCCGTCAAGGCCGCAGGGCTGGTCGATACGCTGTCGGGGCCCGGCCCCTTCACCGTGTTCGCGCCGACCAACGCCGCCTTTGCCAAGCTTCCCGCAGGCACCGTCGACAAGCTGGTGATGCCCGAGAACAAGGCGATGCTGACCAAGATCCTAACCTACCACGTCGTGGCGGGCAAGATGAGCGCGGCGATGCTCGCGGCCAATGCGAAGAAGCATATGGGCAAGGCGATGTTGACCACCGTGCAGGGCGAGAAGCTCACCGTTACCAAGGGGCCGGATGGCGCCTGGTGGGTGGTCGATGCGAAGGGCGGCAAGGCCAAGATCACCATCGCGGACGTCAACCAGTCGAACGGCGTGATCCATGTGATCGACAGCGTCCTGATGCCGTGAAGCCGATACCGGCGCGGACTCCCTCGCGCCGGATCGTGCCTGCCGGCGGGCCTTTTCCCATCGGCCAAGTGCCGGCGGGTACATTGTGAAAGCCGCTGCCCGATCCCCGGGCGGCGGCTTTCCTTTTTTGGTGCGTTAGAACACCCGAAGCAGCAGCATGCCTATTCCGGTGCAATTAATTGCCGCGCCCATCCAGAAGCGAAGCGAATATGCATGGACTTTCGACATCTCTCAGCCTCCGAAAACCTGGAACAGCAACACGCTGTTCAAGCCGATTACGGTCAAGGTGATCAGGATCGCGGCGGCGCGCAGCCAGCCGCTGTTGGCGAAGCCGCCCATGATCGCCCGATCGCTGGTAAAGCGCACCAGCGGCACGACCGCGAAGGGTAGCTGGAGGCTGAGCACCACTTGGCTCAGCACCAGCAGCTTGGCCGTGCCACTTTCACCATAAAGTGCCGCGACGATCACGGCCGGGATGATCGCGAGGCCGCGCGTCACGATCCGCCGCAGCCAGTGCGGCAAGCGTAGATCGAGAAATCCTTCCATGACGATCTGCCCGGCGAGCGTGCCGGTGATCGTGGAATTCTGCCCGGATGCCAGCAGCGCCACTGCGAACAGGGTACTGGCGAGCCCCACGCCCAGCGTGGGCGCCAGCAGCGCAAAGGCATCGCCGATCTCGGCAACCTGTGTCTGACCGGAGCGATGGAAAGTCGAAGCGGCGAGGATCAGGATCGCTGCATTGATGAAGAGCGCGAGGCCGAGCGCCACCGTGCTGTCGATCGTCGCCAGCTTCACTGCCTCGCGTTTGCCGGACTCGGTCCGCTCGAACGCGCGGGTCTGCACGATCGAGGAATGAAGATAGAGGTTGTGGGGCATCACGGTCGCGCCGAGGATGCCGATCGCGATATAGAGCATCGCGGGATTGGTCACGATCTCGGGGCTGGGAATAAGCCCCTTGCCGAGCGCCGACAGGCTCGGCTGCGCCCAGGCCAACTCGACCGCGAAGCAGCCGGCGATGACGATTAGCAGCGCGACGATGAAGGCTTCCAGTTGGCGGAAGCCGCGACGCTGGAGCGCGAGGATCAGCAGCACGTCCGCCGCCGTGACAATCACACCCGCCACCAGCGGCATGCCGAAAAGCAGGTTGAGCGCGATCGCGGTGCCGATCACTTCGGCAAGGTCGCAGGCGATGATGGCAAGCTCGCAGAGCAACCAGAGCGCCATCCGCACAGGCGCAGGATAATGCGCGCGACAGGCCTGGGCGAGATCGAGCCCGGTGACGATGCCCAACTTCGCCGACAGTGCCTGGAGCACCATCGCCATCAGGTTCGACAGCAGGATGACGGAGAGCAGGGTATAGCCGAAGGCCGAGCCGCCGGCGAGATCGGTGGCCCAGTTGCCCGGGTCCATATAGCCGACCGCGACCAGATAGCCTGGCCCGGCAAAGGCGCCGAGCTTGCGCCAGAAAAGGCCGGCGCCCTTCGGAACCGCGATGGTCCGAAAGGCGCCGGGAAGGCTGACATTGGCGGGCGGAGCCCCGCCGGCGAAGCGCGCCGCGTCCCCCTCGAACGGCGGCATGGTTCAGGCGCTCGCCGCGCTGAGCTTGATGGCTCCGTTGACCCCGGTCGGGAAGAACCCGCCGCGATCCACCGCCGCCTTGTTGAGATAGGCGATGTTCTGGACCTGCCCAGCCGAGCGGCTGTAGGCGATACCATTTGAGTCGGTCGGCACGATGTTGCTTGCGTTGCCGATGTTCCGCACACCCTGGTCGAGGTCGCTCGATCCATCGAGGCTGTCGCGGGCATTGGAGATCGCCTCGGTCGCATCGATGAGCGAAGGCATGGCGAGGCCCTTGCGGTAAAGCGTCGTGCGGATCAGCCCGGCATGATAGGCTTCCGCCGCAAGGATACCGGCGGCCGCTTCGAGATACGTCTTGTTGGTGATCAGCGGCGACGCGCCCTTATAGGCGGTGACACCGACATCCTCGAAGATGAAGGCCGCGAGCAGGAAGTTCTGGTCGTTCGCATAGGGATCGAATGCCTGCCCCGCGCCGATCAGCCCCGCGGCGCGCGCCGCAGTGGAGAAGGCGCCGTTCACGTCCGCAGACAGGTCGAGCGCCGGCTGGGCCACCGCAAAGCTGCCCAGCACGCTGCGCAGGAAAGCGACGTGCGCCTGCTCGTCCCCGGCGATCTCGCGGGCATAACGGCCGACGGCCGGATCGGTGAACGTCACCTGACGCCCTCCGCTCGGCGCGCCGGGCGTACCCGTGCCGGAGAGCAGGCTGATCGGGATCGAGGTGCCGTTGGCTGCGAAGGAATAGAATTGCGCTTCGAGATATTCGAGGTTGAGCGCGAAGTTGAGCACATCCTGATCGCTGGACGTGGGGGCGGGTGTGGGCGACGGCGTCGGTGACGGTGTCGGCGTGACGACCGAGCCGAAGCCATCATTATTGCTGCATGCGGCCAGCACCGTGGCGCCCGCAACCGCCAGCCCGGCATTCTTCATGAAGGCGCGACGCTCTTCGCGACGCTTGTCGCACGCGCCGAGCACCTCGAGGACGATGTCATGATTCATGTGAACCTCCCGTTGGAGCCCGCGTTCAATTCGCGGCGCTGGTGACGATGGTGCCGTTGACGCCGTTGGGGAAAAACCCTCCGGCAGTGACGGCGGCCTTGTTGAGGTAGACGATGTTGAGCACCTGGCCCGCCGAGCGGCTGAAAGCGAGGCCGTTCGCGTCGAGCGGCGCGATGTTGCTCGCGTTGCCGATCGCCCGGATGCCCTGGTCGAGGTCGGTCGAGCCGTCCAGGCTATCGCGCGCGTTCGATATCGCCTCGGTCGCGTCGATCAGAGCCGGCATGGCAACGCCCTTTACATCCAGCGTCGTGCGCACGAGCGCGGCGTGATAGGCCTCGACCGCGAGGATGCCCGCCGCAGCTTCGAGAAACACCTTGTTGGTTATCAGCGGAGACGCGCCCTTATAGGCGGTGACGCCGACATCCTCGAAGATGAATGCACCGAGCAGGAAATTCTCGTCGCTCGCATAGGGGTCGAAGCTCGCGCCGGCACCGATCAGCCCCGCCGCCCGTGCGGCGTTGGAGAAGGCACTGGTCGGCGAAACGCTGACGTCGATCTGCGGTTGAGCGACTGCCGTCGCGCCGATCGCGTTGCGCAGAAAGGCGACATGCGCTTTCTCGTCGGCAGCGATCTCGTTCGCATAGGCCGCAACCGCGGGGTCGCTGAACGCCACCTGGCGTCCGCCCAGTGCAACACCGGGACGGCCGGTGCCGGTCAGCAGGTCCGGCGTCAGCCCGACACCGGTCGCGGCATAGGAATAGAATTGCGCCTCCAGATATTCGAGGTTCAGCGCGAAATTGAGGACGTCTCCGTCCGTCAGCGTCGCCTGGGCATCGGCGCGCGGAATTCGCGTCGCCATCGCCAAGCCGCCGCCGGCCACTGCCGTCATTGCGAATGCCTTAAGGAAATCGCGGCGCTCTGCGCGTCGCTGGGCCCGAGCTTCGAATACCTCGAGCACTTCGGTGTCGTGATTCATGGGGCACGCCTCCCTGGTTGAAGCAGGGAGGGAACAGAGCCCGATCGGCGCATGTTCCGTTTCGCCAGCGCCACGGTACGCTGTCGTACCCAGCGCAGAAGAATTTCACGCCGAATGCATCCGTTTGCTCGAAGCGGACGAAGCTAGTGCTTTATACCGGCGAGGATTATTCGGGGCATGCTCACCACTAGCTCGATCTATGCGCCCAGCCTTCGCGGGAATCTCTTGTTGCGATCGCTTGCGCCCGGCGATGCGCAATTGCTCGTGCCGCATCTCAAGCGGGTGGAACTCAGGACAGGCGAAATTGTGGTATCGCCCGATGTTCCGTTCACCACTGTCTATTTTCCCGAGACGATCGTGCTCTGCGTCCGCGATGCGATGCGAGGGGATCGCCAACCGGCGCTCGGCCTTGTCGGGCTGGAAGGGATGGCCGGTTGGAGCTCGCTGCTTGGCGCTGTACGCTCGCCCTTCCTGGCGGCTGCGGAAATGCGTGGCGGCACTGCCCTCGCGATCTCGGCGACCCGCGTGCAGGAGGCGAGCGCCGCCAGCGACACATTGCGAGGCACGCTGCTTCGCTACGCCGGTAATTTCATGATGCAGATGGCGTCCACCATCGGCTCGAACGCAGCCGACACGGTGGAGCGGCGGATTGCGCGCTGGATCCTGATGTTGCACGATCGCAACGAGGGCGACACGCTCGACCTGACTCACGATCACATCGCCAGCGCTCTTTATGTACGGCGTGCGAGCGTCACCGACTGCTTTCATGTTCTGGAGGGGGACCAGATCGTGCGATCCACGCGCGGTCGGCTCGTCGTTCGTGATAGAGCGCGGCTCGAGCGCGTCGCCGGATGCGCCTATGGTTCCGTCGAAGCGCGTTACGGAACGGAAATCGCGCCCTTCGGAAAGGCGATCGTCGGCCGTGGGCCGCGCGCATCCAGCGCCTTTATCCCCTCGCCTCTCCAGCCACGCGGAGTCGGCGCATGATCGCGTCGAGCGACCAGGCGCCACCGCCCCGAAAGATCAGCGGCAACAGGATCGCCGCCCAGCTCAGATGAGTCGGCCAGGCATCGGGATAGACGAAGATCTCGATCACCAAAGTCATGCCGAGCAGCGCCAGCGCCGAGAAGCGCGTCGCGAGCCCCAGTACCAGCAGGATCGAGAAGACATGCTCGGACCAGGTCGCCGCCACCGCCGCGATCTCGGGCGGGATCAGCGGCAGCGCATATTCGGTGCGGAAGAGCTCGTAGGTGCCATCGGTGATGTGGAGGATGCCATCGACCTTGCTGCGCCCCGACAGGAAGAACACGCCGGCAATGCCGAGGCGCGCGACAAGCAGGAGAAACGCGTCGGGCACCAGCGCCGAAACCCGGCGAACGAAGCGATCGTGGATCGCGAGCGGGGAAGTCATCGAATGTCTCCGTTGAAACGGCGCCGGGGCACGCAGGGCGGACCCCGGCCGACACGTCAGGCCCTGGGGGTCAGCGAGCCATTGCCCTTGGGCGTCTTGATCGTGGTGCAACTGCCCGCCTTGACCAGCTTCCAGGCATTGCCCTGATAGTTGATCTTTGATGTGCCGGCGCAGCTGGTGCCGGCGCCGGCCTTGCAGTCGTTCTTGCCCGCGAGGGCGACGCCATAGCATTTCTCCATGGCCGGCTTTGTCTGGGCCGAGGCGGCGGGAGCGAGCGCGGCACCGGCGGCGGCGATGGCGAGCGTGGCGGCAAGGGTGGCATTGGTCGAACGCATGTCTGTGATCCTTTGAAAGCGGTGCCTCCAGCGCGCGGCCCGGCCGGGGGCGCCGAACCGCGCGGTGACCGGGGAGGAGGCGGAAGCCCGTGTCACATCGCCAATTCGGCGCGGACGGCTGCGGCGTTACAGATTGCCCTCGAAAATTTTCCGCGAAAGCGTGTAACCTTCGGCCCGGCCATGCCGAACTCTTGCTCGAGGAGCAGGAATGCGAGCGAACGAGGAAGCGCTGCGCGGGTTGATGATCGATGGGCTGGCCGGCGATGCCGCCTCCCATGCGGCATTGCTGCGCCTGCTCGTACCCCTGCTGCGCGGCTTCTTCCGGCGGCGCGCGAACGGCTCCGATGACGATATCGAGGATCTGGTGCAGGAAACCCTGATCGCGGTGCACACCCGCCGCGCGACCTATGACCGCGAACGCGCCTTCACGGCGTGGCTGTTCGCGATCGCCCGCTACAAGATGGTCGATCATTTTCGTCGCACCTGCCGTCTACAGCCAATCGAAGGGCTGGAGGAAAGCCTGTTCGCAGAGGACTTCGAAGATGCCACGACCGCCCGGCTGGACATCGAAGATCTCCTGTCGACGCTGCCGCCCAAACAGGCCCGCGCAATCCGGGCGACGCGCATCGAAGGCCTGAGCGTCGCCGAGGCGGCAAAGGCCGGCGGCATCGGCGAATCCGACCTGAAGGTTTCCGTGCATAGGGGGTTGAAGATGCTGATCGCGCGGATCCAGGGAGGCGCGCGATGAATACCGACGATCTCATCACCCGCCTCGCCAAGGATGTGCCGCCGGTGCGCCGAGGCGCCACGGTCATGCGGCTCGCGCTCGGCATCCTGCTTGGCGCGCTGGTCTCGGCTACGGTGGTGGTGCTGGCGCTCGGCATCCGCCCGGATCTCGGTCTCGCCATGCGCGGGACCGCCTTCTGGATCAAATGGGGCTATACCTTCTCGCTCGCCCTCGCCGCGATCGTGATGACCGTGCAGCTGGCGCGCCCCGACAGCGCCCGATTGCGCTGGACCTGGCTGCTGGCGGTGCCGGTGGTGCTGCTCACCGGGCTCGGCGTCGCGGAGTTGGCGCGAACGCCGCCCGCTTTGTGGCTGGCGATGTGGCTGGGGCATAGCTGGATGATCTGCCCCTGGCTGGTGCTGGCGCTGGCCATGCCGATCTTCGTCGGGCTGCTCTGGTCGTTCCGCCGCCTGGCGCCGACGCGGCTGCGCGCGGCGGGCGCCGCAGCCGGACTGGCGGCGGGCGCCTTTGCGGCGACTGTCTATTGCATCCATTGCCCCGAGGTTTCGGCGATCTTCGTGCTGACCTGGTATTCGCTCGGCATCCTGCTCGCCGCCTCGATCGGCGCGCTGCTCGGGCCGCGCCTGCTGCGCTGGTAAATTCGCGGAGGCCTGTAACCGAGCGGCCAGAGCCTGCGAACTGGGGATGCCAAATCGGCTGAACCCCTTTTCGGAGTATCCCAATGACCCTTATCCGCACCGGCGCCAGCATCGCCGCCTCCGCCGCCGTCATCGCGATCAGCGCCGCCGCGCCGACCGCCGCCATCGCCAAGGCCGGCATGGGCACGACCGCGGCGAAGGTCGTCCATTGCTATGGCATCAACACCTGCAAGGGCACCTCAGACTGCAAGACCGCGAAGAACGACTGCAAGGGCCAGAACGACTGCAAGGGCCAGGGCTTCAAGGAAGTCACCGCCAAGGCATGCAAGGCTGCCGGCGGCAGCCTGACCGCGCCGAAGTGAACGTCTGCCCGGCCCGGCGTCCCCACCGCCGGGCCGGACCCGTTCCAATCGAGGATAATTTCGATGATCGCTCCCTTTGCCGGCTTCGGCCTGGGCCTGCGCAAGCCCCATTATCCCGAGTTCCTCGAGACCCGGGTCGCCGTCGATTTCGTAGAGGTGATCTCGGAGAATTTCATGATCGAAGGTGGCCGGCCCCGCCGGATTCTGCGCGAAGTCCGCGAGCGCTATCCGGTGGCTCTTCACGGAGTCTCGATGTCGCTGGGCTCGGCCGATGGGCTGGACGGGGCCTATCTCGCGCGCCTCCGCGCGCTGGTTGACGAGATCGACCCGCTGTTCGTCTCGGACCATCTCAGCTGGTCGCGGATCGACGGGTTCAATTCGCACGATCTGCTGCCCCTGCCCTATACGCGCGAGGCACTCGACTTGGTCACGGCCAATGTTGACCGCGCGCAGGAAGCGCTCGGCCGGGCGATCCTGGTCGAGAACCCCTCCACCTATATCGACCTCGCGCCGGCCGACATGACCGAATGGAGGTTTCTCGACGCCCTATGCGCGCGCACCGGCTGCGGGCTGCTGCTCGACGTCAACAACGTCTTCGTCAGCGCGAGCAACCACGGCTTCGATCCGATCGCCTATCTCGACGGCGTGCCGCACGACCGGGTGCGCCAGATCCACCTCGCCGGCCACAGCCAGGGCAGCGAGCTGCTGATCGACACGCACGACCAGCCGGTGCCCGATCCGGTGTGGCACCTCTATGCGCACCTCCTGCCCAGGCTCGGTCCGGTCGCGACGATGATCGAGCGCGACGACGCGATCCCGCCGCTCCACGAACTCCTCGCCGAGTTGGACCTGGCCCGACGCATCGCGCGCGAAACCGCGCGTGCCACGGCATGAGCCTGCTCGATCTACAGCGCGACATGCGCGCCTGGCTGACGCGCGAGGACGGCGCGGCCGCGATCCGGCTGGGCGGCGAGGACGCGGCCCCGGGCCTCCATATCCATCGGAATAACTTCCGCGCGTCGCTCGCCGCCTGCCTGGAGGAGAGCTTCACCCGCACCCGCGACTGGATCGGCCATGACGCATTTGCCCACGCCGTGGCCGCCCATGTCGAGCGGGTACCACCGAGCAGCTGGACGCTCGACGCCTATCCGCGCGACTTCCCTGCCACGCTGTCGCTGCTCTATCCCGGCGATCCCGAGGTCGCCGAGCTGGCCCGGATCGATCTCGCGCTCGCCGAAGCCTTTGTCGGCCCCGATGCAGCGCCACTGGCCGCCGCGGCTCTCCGGGAAGTCGATTGGGACCAGGCGGTGCTGCAATTGACCCCGACGCTGGATCTCTTCGACCTGACCACCAACGCGCCGGCGATCTGGTCGGCGCTGGCAGACGGTATCGAGCCGCCGGCCGTCGCACTCTTGCCCGAGGCCGGCGCGATCCTGATCTGGCGTCAGGGCGAGGCCGCGCAATTCCGCGCGATCGACCAGATGGAGAAACAGGCGCTTCTCGCGGCGCGCGTCGGCGTGCCCTTCGCTGATCTGTGCGCGGGGCTCGTCGACGTGCTGGGCGAGGAAGACGGGATCGCGCGCGCCGGCGGGATGCTTGGCCGATGGATCGCGGATGGCCTGATCGTCGACGTGTTCGATTCAGTTGATGGAGCGCGTCGGCGTCCCAACTCTTGCTAGAACACCCTGAACTCAAGATGGAAATCAATGTCGATATCGGGCGGCCTGATTGGCCTGCGATCGCGAGTGGAGCTGGATCGGCAGCTATCGCGATCCGCTTCTCCGACGCCGACCGGCAGTTGAGTCCCAAGCCCGGCCATTCAAACCCACCAAGCCGCGATTTTAACAAGCGGCAGGTTTCGGGATCAACGATCCTGACACCGAATGACGACAAATGGCGCACGAAGTTGCCGAGAATGCCTCAGACCGCCCCGACATAGTCACCCGCCTCCTGCAGCCGCGCGATATCCTGCCGCGGCGGCGCGCCGAACAGGCGGCGATATTCGCGACTGAACTGCGAGGGACTGTCATAGCCGACCGCGAACCCGGCCGAGCCTGCGCTCGCCGCGCCCGCGAGCATCAGTCGCCGTGCTTCCTGCAACCGCAACTGCTTCTGATATTCGAGCGGCGTCATCCGCGTGATCGTCTTGAAATGCGCGTGGAGTGAAGAAGCGCTCATCCCCGCCGCCGCAGCGATCTCGTCGATCCGCAGTCGCGCGCGGAAGCCCTTGCGGATCGTCGCGATGGCCCGGCTGACCTGCACGAGATGGCTGTCCCCCGACGCCATGTGACGCAGCATCGCGCTGTGCGGACCGGTGAGCAGGCGATAGAGAATCTCGCGCTCGATCAGCGGCGCGAGTGTGGCGATGCTCTCCGGCTGGTCGAGCAGTTTCACCAGCCGGCAGGCAGCATCGATCAGATCAGGGTCGCCCGGATAAGTGGCGAGCACGGGCAGGTCGTTTCGCGGCGGACCGCGTCCGTCGGCCACAAGCAGATCGGCGAGCGCCGCCATGTCGAGGTCGATCTTACAGCACAGATAGGGCGCGTCGGGGCTCGCCTCCAGCACATGGCCGACGAGCGGCAGGTCGACCGACACCAGCAGATAGTGGGATGCATCGTAGACGAGGCTGTGGTCGCCAATCGAGACGCGCTTGGAACCTTGGGCGATCAGGCAAAGCGATGCCTCATAGACGGCGGGCGTCGGCATGCTCGGCTGGTCGGCGCGGATTAGCGTGAGGCGCGGCACCGCGGTGCTCGACATGCCGGTTTCCGGGCCGTGACGCAGGATAAGCTGCGCGAGTTGGACAATCCTCTCCATGTTGCCCCGATTGCCGATACGCGGCGATGGGGCAAGGCTCGATGACCAATATTGGAGGATCGTGCAATCAGATCGGTCGATCGCGCTACCGTTCGCAGATCATGCAGGCCCATTTCCTGCTCCGTCATCCAAACAGAAGGAACTCAACCATGACGGGACTTAACGAGAAGGTCGTGCTCATCACCGGCGCATCGAGCGGCATCGGGGAGGCGACCGTGCGCGAACTGGCCACAACCGGCGCAAAACTCTTCATCGGCGCGCGCCGCGGCGAGCGGCTGGCTGCACTAGCCGCGGAACTCGGCGAGGCGGTCGCATGGCGGGAGCTCGATGTGACTGACGGCATGCATTTCGACACGTTCGCCGAGGCGGCCGCCACGCGCTTCGGCCGGATCGACGCGCTCGTCAACAATGCCGGCGTGATGCCGCTGTCACCGCTCGCCGCGCTGAAGCGCGACGAATGGAGGCGGATGATCGACGTCAATATCCACGGCGTGCTCAACGGCATCGCCGCGGTGCTGCCGCGCTTCGTCGCGCAAGGGCGAGGGCATGTCGTCAACGTCGCCTCGGTGGGGGCGCACCTCGTCCTGCCGACCGCCGCAGTCTATTGCGGCACCAAATATGCGGTGTGGGCGATCACCGAAGGGCTGCGGCAGGAGCATGACGAGATCCGCTCGACGATCATTTCGCCCGGCGTCACCGCGACCGAACTGAGCGATGACATCAGCGATCCGCAGGTGGCATCCGCCCTCAAGGAATGGCGCCGGAAATCGCTCAGGCCCGATGCGATCGCGCGGGCGATCCGCTATGCTCTGGAACAGCCCGAGGGCGTCGACGTCAACGAAGTGATCGTGCGGCCGACCGCTGCCAACATGTAGGCTCGCGAGCAATCGACAATGTCGGCTTTCGGGTGCGCCGGACGGCTACCCGAAAGTTCGGAACTTAGGGCGCCAAGCTGCCGACGGCGTCCTGCACGCGAGCTGAGTCTCTTCTAACCGTTGCGACTGCGTCGGCGAAGACTATCAGGCGTCGCGGCGCGCCGATTCAAGTTACGGCGCTGCTCGCTCGATCGCCGCTACGTCGCGCGACAGGAAGGGCATCGTCCGTTGCGCGATCCGCAATTCGTCGAGCGCCGCCTCGCGTCGACCGAGCGCGAGCAGCGCGCGCGCCAGCGAATAGTGAAACTCGCCGATATCCGGATGTGCGGCGACCAGCCGCTCGGCCTCCTGCCGCGCCTCTCGGGCAAGGGCGGCATCGCCGACATGGCCCAACACCAGATCGGCCTTGACCCGGACCAGCAGCGATTGGACGACCGGAAGCGCACCGCGTTCGGCCAGCAACCGTTCCAGGATCGACCGCGCGGCGACCAGGGCTTGCCGGTCGCCTCGCCGCCAAAGCCCAAAGGCGCGGGCGTAATCACCCCGGACGGCATCGGGTTGCACCGGCATGCCCTCGTCACCCAGTTGAAGCGACAAGGCGCTTATGACGGCATAGGCATTGCTGGCGAAATGGGTGAGCGAGCGATCGACGCTCGCAGGGTCATAGCGATAGGATTCAGCAAACAGAACCGCGCTCGACGGACCATCGAGCAGTTCGGTCGACAGGCGCAGATCATTATCGTCGCGATCGAGCGCAAGCCTCGCCAGCAAGGACGGCGGTTTGCCGGGCGTTGGCCGATCGAGCACGCGCACGCCGTCGATCTTCGACAGATCGCGAACAAGACTGCGCCTGGCCCCTTCCCAACCGGCGGGATCGACGTCGGCGGGGGGCGCCAGGCTTTCGACCAGCAACGTGGGAACGACTGCAGTGCCCGTCGGCCGCGCCAGCAGATGGACGGCCACTGCCGCCATTAAGGCCAGCGCGGCAGCGACGGCCGCCAATATGAAGCTGCGGTCGCCGCGGCGCTCCGGCGTTTCCACCAGGCCGATGGAGAGTGTCGTGCGATAGCCGATGTTGCGCACCGCCTCGATCGCGTGTTCCGGAACACCAAGTGGTGCGAGGCCGTCGCGCAGGAGCTTGACACGCTGCTTGATGGTCTCACGCGTCACCTGGGCCTGCCACACGGCACTTTCGATCTCGGCATATGTGACATCCGCGGGCGCGCGGCTGGCAAGCAGGTCGATCAGCCGGAACGACAGGTCCGGCAGCCGCACTTCGCGCGATCCCTCCCGGACCGAACGCCGCCGACGGCATAGTCGCAACAACGGCGCGTCGGTGTCGGTCTCACGCATTTCACCAAATTTCACTTTTCTTTTCTTGCCGGCCGCGCGGCGGCGGCGGCAGTCCGGTTGGCGCAGAGCCGACCCGCGCCCCCATCAAACCATGTTCGAGGTTCCATGAGATCGCCCTTCACGCTGAGTGCCTTCATCGCCCTGATCCTGTTCGGGTGCAAGGCGTCCGCCGAGCCGACCCGAGCCGATGCGGCGACGGCCCGCCGCATCGCCGACTCTATACTTGCCGCGCAGATTGAAGCGAACGGCGTGCCGGGCATGGGTGCCGCGGTATGGCGCGGCGGCGCGCTCGTCTGGAGCGGCTCGGTCGGGCAGGCCGATCGGGAGGCGCAGCGGCCAGTCACCGCCGATACGGTGTTCCGGCTCGCCAGTGTGTCGAAACTCTTCGCCGTGACCGCGGCCGCGAAATTGCGTGAAGCGGGAAAGCTCGACACCAATGCGCCGATCGGCCCCCTGTTGCCGTGGCTGCCGGGCCGGTGGCCGCCGATCACCAGCGCGCAACTGGCCGCGCATATCTCCGGATTGCCGCACTATCAGCCGGTCGACGATGGCCGCGGCGGGCACGCGTTCAAATCGGTCCGCGAAGCGGTCGGCCTGTTTCAGGATCGCGCGCTGCTCAGCGCGCCCGGCACACGCTACGAATATTCGACCTGGGGCATTACGCTGCTCAGCGCGGTGGTCGAGCAGGCGGCGCACCGTCCGTATCTGGACTACCTCGCTGCACAGATCACCCCTGGGCTGAAGATCGGCGCCGATCGCACGGGTGCGGACCCGAACGCCTCGGTCGCTTATGCCTTTGCCGACGACGGGCGGGTCGTTCGCGCCGCACCGCATGACTATAGCTACAGCTGGGGCGGCGCTGGATTGTCCGCCACGATGCCCGATCTGGCGCGATGGGGCGGGCAAATCCTGAACGGCAAGGTCGTCTCGCCAGCGACGCTCGACTGGATGCTGACCCCGGCGAAGCTGGCCGACGGCAGCGATGTGCGGGAAGGCCGCTATGCGATCGGGTTCGGCTGGCGGACGCTGCGCGACAGTGACGGCCAACGCATCGCCTACCATGCCGGTATCGCGGAAGGGGCGCGGAGCGCGCTGGCGCTCTACCCGACACACGGACTCGCCGTCAGCCTCGGCTCGAACGCGATATGGGTTTCGGCGATCGAGCAGACCGCACAGATGCTCGCCGCCCCCTTTCTTGCCGGCCCCCTTCCTACGGGCGTCAGCGCGGTAGGCTGCCCGGCCTGGGTCACCGGATATCGCGGCAGCTATGCCGGCCAGGAGATTTCCGGGTCGGCGTCCTTCGGTCTGCGCGATGGCCTGTGCACGGGCACGATAGCATTGGAACCCGGCAATCCGTTCGGCGCGTGGTTGGACAGCTTTCCCCAGCGTAATGCGTCGGCGCTGGCGCTGATCGGCGTCGAACCGAAGCGCGGCGGGCGCTTCGCCCTGGTCACACCGATCGGCGTCTATGACCTGCGAAGCCCCGACGGCCGCCACTATTCGGCTGCGCTGGGCGGCAGCCGCATGCTGACCCTGACGCTGCAATAGCGGCGCGACTGAACCGGGAGAATTCGATGATCCGTATCGCAATCGCCGCCGCCTTGCTGACGGCCGCACCGAGTGCGCAGCCCCCCTACGGACAGGCCGCGGCCAAACGCGACGTGCGCGCGGTGATCGAGACGTTCCGCACCGCAATCATCCGCCGTGACAAGGCCGCGTTCCTGGCCCTGTTCCACGGTCCGGTCATCTGGCAAGGCGTCGATAGTGACGCGCTGGCGGCTAGGTCGAAGCGGACGCCCGGCGTGGACATGAAGGCCGCCTTCGATCCGGGCAAGACGCCGGCATCCTTCATCGAAGACATTGCGAACGAAAAAGACGGCAGCGAGGAACGCTTCGACAATGTGGCCATCGATACCGATGGTGACATCGCCTCGGTAACCTTCGACTTCGTCTACCTGCTCGGCGGCCGACCGATAAACGCCGGAAAGGAGGCGTGGCATCTCGTGCGTACCGAGCGCGGGTGGAAAATCGTGTCGGTAATCTACTCCAACCACGATCCAGTCTAGGGTCAGGACTCATTGGTCATAGCCAGAAGATGATGGTGGCGGCGAGCGCGATGGCGGAGAAGAAGGCGGTGGGGCAGCGGTCGTAACGGGTAGCGACGCGGCGCCAGTCCTTGAGGCGGCCGAACATGATCTCGATGCGATTGCGGCGTCTGTAGCGGCGCTTGTCGTATTTGATGGGCTCGTTGCGCGATTTCCGGCCCGGGATGCAAGGCTTTATGCCTTTCTCCTGCAGCGCTCGGGCTGTAGGGGGCGCTGGCGATTGCTCGAAGATATCGGTCTCAAGTTCGTCCTGCTCGCAGTAAGGGGTCAGTTCCTCGTCCAGGGCGACAAATATCGATGCCATTCTCGATATCGTCGTGGAAATGAAACGATGGTGAAGCATCGCCTGACCAGAAGCGCCTCCGGTCGCCTCACAAGAACAATGTTCCCTTCATTTTCGAGTAGTGAGGGCTGAGTCGTGAGATTGCTAACCAAATACGAAATCGATCTGGTGGCCGGCGGCTGGGGCACCACCGGCGAAACGCTCGACGGGATGCTTCTTGACAAAGATTCCGAGATAGTCGTCACCGGACGCCGCCCCACCATCATGCCCGGCTTCGGCTTCAACTGGGGATACGCCGGACCGGACTTCGGCGGAAACTACGCCGATGGTGGTGGCAACGGCTTTGGCAGGGACTTCCCGCTGAGCATCAACATCAACATCGATCTGGACAAGGTGTTGCCGCTCGAGGTCATTCGCAACGGGGTCGAGAATGTCCTGACCAACAAGAATCAGGAAACCACAAACAACCTTGCCAACTCCAAGCCCGGGGCGCCGTTGGACCCGCACAACTATTGGCTCCAGAGTTTCGACGGTAAGCTCTATGGTGACCTGAACAAAGACGGCAAATATGACGCCATGTACACTGATCGAGGCTTCGGCCGCTGGACGGTCAGCTTCGATGGCGGCGCTACCTCCACAAACATGAGCGGCCCGCCCAACTGGGTTAACCACGCTTACGGCGGTTAAATCTGGTCCGGTATAGAGGCGAGGACATGCGTCGAGAAATCACATGCCTGCTGGCCGCTATATCGGGATGGTCGCAACCTGCCACCGGGCAGGTTGCGACCGGCAGCCAGGATGCGCGAAACAAACTGCAATTGGAGTTTCATCAGGGGAAGGGTTCCGGCATCTGCCCGTACAACAGGGTGACGATTGATCCCGCCTTCAGGCATGTCACCCTTTGGCGCCAGGAAATAAAGCTCTCCGGCGCATACAACCCAAATAGCCCGGGCTTCTTTGCTACATTAGACCTCGCCCGATATGACGAAGAGCGCGCGAGATCGAGCTATTCGGCCGATTGGCAACTTGAACCCATCCGCTACTCCGAAACGGGAAACCTCATCGCGCGAGTTGGGCCTGTGCTTCTTGAGATCGTGCCCGGCAAGCCCGATCCGGTATCCGTCGAATATCTGCCGCTACCCTGGGTGTCGGTTCGGCTGACGGCGGTCAAGTTCGGCGGCGCGGCGCCGTTCAAGGACCGCGCGACGCTTGACCGGCTGGAAGCGATCGAGGCCGGCAAGCCGCTGCGCGTGACCGCAACGGTGGCGGACCGCGTCGACTTCGCCTTCACCGCCGCCGGTCCGACGATGATCCATCATCCAGAAGGCACGTCGGCAGGCGGGCTCATGATGTCGGTCGAGGCGCCGGTGACAGATCCCGCCCGACCGCAGGCGCTGATCGTGCGCGGCGACCAGCTTGCTGCCCAGTTTCCAGGCGCTCCCTTTCTGGGGCACGCTCGCCCGCTCTTCGATCTTGCGACCGGACGGATCGTCGGCCGCTATGGCATCGGGACGGTCGAGAGGTGGAATCCGAACGCCGCCCGCCTCGAGGCGGTGCCGTTTGCCGCCAATGCTCGCATGTTCATCCTCGACGCGGTCGCCAATGGCGACAAGATCGCAATCCTTGCCAAGACATCGAGCAAGATCGACGTCGTCCGGCTGGACGGTAAGGGGAGGCAGCGGTTCGCCATTTGCGACAATGACGATTATCTTCGCCATCTTGGCTTCACGCCGCCGCAAGCACAGGTGCAGATGGAACGCCGACAGGTTCTGTTGGGCGATCCACATTCCGGGGACCCGACCTTCGGCTATCTCTATACCCCTGCCAAGGCCAATGGGCGGCTGTTCGTCTATTTCCATGGCGGCCCGCAGGGATCGCTGGAAGACCAACTGCCCATGCCGGTGGAGCGCCTCGCTCCACAAGGGTACAGTGTGCTCGCGGTCGAATATCCCAGCAGCATCGGCGCAGGTTTCGCGCATTCCGATGCGCTCGCCCGTCGGGGGATCAGCGTTCTCGAACAATCGGTCTCGCGCATCGCCGCTTGGACGCGGAAGCACGGATATCGCGATACGTTCGTGATCGGCTATAGTTTCGGCGCGGTTCCCGCCGCGATAGCGGTCGCGGATCACCCCAAGACTTTCGGGAAAGCGTTCTTCCTCGCCCCCCTCATCACCTGGCGCGAAGCCAATACTACGACCGTCGACCTGGGCCTGCCCCAGAAGGTCAGTGTCGAGAGCCAGCATCGCGCCGATCTCGCCATCTTCGGCGGGCGCGAGAATCTCGACCGGTTCAACCAGGCGCTTTCGGAAAAATGGAACAGGATCGCACCGGGAACTTCGCGCTTCTACTTCGGATCACTCGATCCCATTTCGACGCCGGGCGACCTTCCGGCCAAGCTTCGCGCCGGCGCAAGCATCCTGGTGCAGGAGAAGGTGCAGCACGGGTTCGTCGGAAGCTTCGGCTTGAAGGGCGATGAGGTTTGGGCTGACATAATCAAAGCCGTGAAACCCGGCCTCTCGCAACAGCTACATGGACAGCGTCCCGCCGGGCCGAGCCTCGCACGCTCACAGCGGCCGATCAAACCTCTCCGCCGCAGCCATGACGACATCACATTTCATCGACCTGCCACCCCAATTTTTCTCTTCCGATAGATGACGACAAAGTATCGACCCTCCACTGATGGTCATCGCTCTGCCCCCGGTAATCGGCCCAAATAAAAATTAGAGTGCAATTCCCGGTATCGTCGCGGAAGCGAAACAATTCTGACGCATCGCGCGACCAGAAGCGACGCTCGGTCGCCTCACAAGAATAATGTTCAATTCATCTGCAAAATGTGAGGACTGCAAGCGCGCTATGTCAATAGAACACCCTCTGTTCAGGCAGGAGGTTTCCGAATATCGCCGTCAAGGATTGCACGGCGAGATCATCCTCACCCAATCCGTTTCGATCTCACTTCTCGTGGCCGCCATCGTCGCAATTGCCGCAGCCGCCCTCGCCTGGGTGATGCTCGGATCCTATGCCCGAACGGAGACGGTGCGCGGAATACTCGTCACCGAGCGCCCCTCCGCCAAGGTTGCCGCCCCTGCCTCCGGCGTCGTCGCCGAACTTGCGGTTCGTGAAGGTTCAGTGGTTCGCAGAGGCGATCGCCTGGCGGTGATCAATCTGGACCGCCACGCGGCTTCAGGAGGCGCCGTCTTGGCGGACGGCATTGCCAGCATCGGGGCCCGCCAGTCCCTCGCGCGCGAACAGATCACCCTCAACGCCCGCCGCGGAGCCGCAGACCGCGAACGGCTGACGACGGCAATGGCCACCGCATCGCAGCAGGCGCGCGACATCGAGGGCCAAATCCAGTTGCAGGAAGACGTGGTCCGATCGAACCAATCGATGTTCGACCAGATCGCGAAGGTCGTCGAACGCGGGTTCGTCAGCAAGGTCGAGATGGAGCGCCGCCGCCAGAATCTCATCGCCTCGCAGCAGAGCCTCGCCGGCCTTCGGCAGCAGCTGACCCAGAAGCGCGCCGACGCGAACGCCGCTCGAGCGCAGCTTGCCGGGCTCTCTGCGGATGCCGCCCGGGGTGAGTCCGAGATCCGCGCGTCGCTTCAGTCCCTTTCGCAGCAGCGAATGCAGATGGAAGGCGAGCGCGCCTATGTCATCACGGCGCCTATCAGCGGCCGAGTGACCGCCATACAGGCAGGCGTCGGGAAACTGGCTCCGACCCAGGCGCCGCTGCTGACCATCGTGCCCGCCGACACCTCCCTCAAGGCGGAACTGTTCGCCCCGACACGCGCGATCGGCTTCGTGCGCTCCGGGCAGGAGACGCGCATTCTCTATGACGCCTTTCCCTATCAGCGGTTCGGATCCTTTCCCGGCAAGATCCAGGCGATCTCGCGGATCGTGATTGATCCGAGGGAAGTCGACCTTCCGGTCAAGCTCGAGGAACCCGTCTATCGCGTCACCGTCAGCCTGGATCGTCAGGCGATCGACGCCTACGGCGAGAAGATTGGGCTCCAGCCGGGCATGGCCCTGGAGGCGACCATCATTCTCGAACGCCAGGGCTTTCTCGACTGGCTGCTCAAGCCGCTCCACGCAATCTCGCGGCGGACCGCGTGAGCGCGGAATTGCTGCAGTTGGGCGGCGCGCGGCGCACGCCGCTGATCGCGCAAAGCGAGGCCAGCGAATGCGCACTCGCCTGCCTGGCGATGGTTGCCGGCCATCACGGCTTCAAGACCGACCTGATCGAGCTGCGCCAGCGCTTCGCACTCTCGCTCAATTGCGGGCGTGCTACGGGGCCGCGAGAGGTTGCGGGGTTGGGGGCGCTGGTTCGGGCCTGTGGCTCTTAAGGGGTTGATTTTGTTGGGTCGCGGAGGTTGGGCAAAGAAAAGCCCCGCCAAGTCGTTGGACTTGCGGGGTTTGTGTGTGCGGTTGGTTGCGGGAGTAGGATTTGAACCTACGACCTTCAGGTTATGAGCCTGACGAGCTAC
>Ga0209930_1002188_pt1 | contig 24436 bp, 25 predicted proteins | sample ThiBiot_500_biof_2_FD_183948 | JGI IMG/M metagenome (GOLD analysis project Ga0209930, IMG submission 183948) | Wastewater bioreactor microbial communities from Cape Town, South Africa - Thiocy_cont_500_biof (SPAdes) | ecosystem: Engineered > Bioreactor > Thiocyanate-remediating >... | reverse complement strand
TTTGTGTTTTTTTTTCAAAATGGTTGTAAGTACAATTTGCATTTCGTTCGAGTTGATTTATTTGACAAATACAAATGAATTTGACAACATTTGATAAACCATGATTGATCTTTCTTCTTTAGGTGCTGATATCGATGCGAAAATAAAAAAAAAACGAAAACGACCACAAATAAAACAACAACCACCACCACCACCATTTCCTCAACAACAACAATCACCACCATTTCGTCAACAGCAATCACCACCACCGTTTCCTCAACAACAACAATCACCACCATTTCGTCAACAACAATCACCACCACCATTGCCTCAACAGCAATCACCACCACCATTTCCTCAACAACAATCACCACCACCATTTCCTCAACAGCAACAATCACCACCATTTCATCAACAGCAATCACCACCACCATTTCCTCAACAGCAACAACCATCACCATTTCCTCAACAACAATCACCTCAACAATTATCAGATCCGGTGATAAATGATGACGCTGTTTCAATCGCAAATGGTTCTCGATTGTCAAATAGCTCCATCAATACAATTGTAAGTATTGTAACAAACGACTGAATGTAAGATCGTATTGAATTTTTCATTCAGGATTTGAACGACACCGGGCGATTAGCAGTATATAGGTTTCGGCAACGATTCTTAAAATTAATTGAAGATAAATCAATTAAAATTCGTATATTGGAAAATAAAATCATCAAATATACGAATAAAATCAATCAATTGATAAAACCAATTAAAAAATTACGAAAAAAACGAAGAATCGCCCGGCGCGCCAAAGAGGAAAGGGAACACTCTGAAGAATCAATCAGGAAGCGAATGCGCGATGGTGTCAAGGCCATTAAACATCGACACTATCTGAAGTAAGAATTTGATCCTACAGATTTTAATATTCTTTTTTTTTCTTCTAGAATGATTGAAAATCAAAGAGGTCAAGTCAAGCGGCTGACCTGAAAATTTGTAAGCATATTTTATAATTCAATTTAATACCATTTTCTTTTTTTCAGAATTTATGGCCAATTTTTTTCGTACAAATGATCGAATGAATCCCTGAAAAGATAAACAAATGCGTTTCTTTGCTTTGTTCTATCACAGGTTCTTCGTCATTTTGTCGACTTTGTTTTTTTTTGTCTAATATTCTAAAAAATAAATAATTGTTTTTCAATTGTTCGATCAAGATGCGAATAATTGATAATTAAATATATCTTTAAAAAAGAACGATCCTGAAAATCAATTTATCCATTGAATCGATTCAAAAACAAAAAATAATCAAAAGAGAATTTAATTAAAATAAGTTTATGCAGTAATATTTGACGCTTCGACAAAGTTCATTAGTGATCTTAGCCACAAGTCAACGAACAAGTTTAAATAGCTCGTGATTCAAATGCGATGAATAAATCATTCCATCGAAAATTTTCGTAACCACTCGTTGTGACTAATGAACAAGATAGAACATGTTTCAACATTGAACTAAATTCTTCAGTTGATTTCCATTCGTCTGGCAGAAAGCACTTTTGTTTAATAATGTTGAAATTTGTAGATTTTATTTCATATTTTACGAATTGTTTTCTCGAGATGGTGACGATGGACTTAACATGATCATCCAAGCATTTTATCGATACAGATTTCGAACTAGAATCAAACGAAGTCAGCCATCGATTATTGATACATCTCTAATACTAAATAGACCAAAATAAGACAATGGTTGCAATACAAGAGAGACAAAAATAAATTTCCTAAACAGTTTTCGTTTGCTTTTTTTCTGTTCTCAACTGAATAACAAATATCACAAAATAAAACGAATTGAATTAGAAAATTGAATGTAATCATTTGATCTGCAGATCCACCAATAATAATTTCATTCAAAGGACTTCATTAGAATGTAAAAAATACATTTCATTTCAAAATAGATGTCATTCAATACGGTTCAAAATTCTTTTCTCTTCGACATATATATTATGTGTGTGTACATCTCTCTATAGAAACAAAAATCTTTTTTTTCTATTTTCTCTATCGTTATGAAGTCTCTCTTCTCTTCTAACTATTACAGATTCACAGTTAATCAGAACTGGAATTTGTTTTTATTTGCTTGAAAAGACTCAATGAAAGTTGAAACATGTTGAATCTTCTATGATCTCTATTCGTCGACTTAAGTATATCAAACGTTGACCTTTACTCAGAATTCAAATAGCAGCATCATTAAGTAGTTATTTATTTTTTCTCTACTCTGTTTTTATTTATTTACAAAAAAAAGAAAAATGATGAATATCGTTTTACGAATTTTGAGTTGATCTAAAAGATTAAAAATAATAAAATAAATTGAAATGATGAAATTTCTTACCGAAGATAATCTTCATATTTTTTCAATTCCTTTTTTTCCTTGGATTGATATCGGCGAAGTTGTTTGAGCGCTTTTTCGTATTCTTCCGTTTTCTCTTCAATTAATTTCATGTTTCGTTTCGATGGTCTTGTTTCTTCCATTGCTTCATCCATTTCATCCGATGAACGAATAAATCTATCAAACCATTTGCTACTTTCTTTTGAAATATCAGTCATTATTTGAATGAAATTTTCGTGAACTTCGCTTGGAGTCTACATAAAAAAGGAAAATAATTCGATTTCATTTCATTTTTTGTGTTTAAACACTCACCAGAGAATCATTTCGACAGTTTGACGATCGATTAGAACCTGAAAAACACACAACGAATTAGTTTAAAATAATAAATTCATCAAAATGATTTACGTGGTTGTTTTTTCTGAATTTTTCCATCGACAAATTTGTCAGTTGAACGTTTCGACGATGATTGTTTTGGCATTTTATTTGTTTTTGAGAGAAATATTCTTATGCACGTCGTTTATATACAGTTGATTGACCTAGGTCAATTGATAAGCATTTGCTTTTTCGTTTCGAACACGTCGGAGACTTATACAAATTTTCAATCGCCCAAATTGATGCAATTAAATTTGATTGTTTAATCATTCAACAATAAACACTATAGCATTCTAAGTCTAAGAGTTCACTTTGATGAGCATTCAAATCAAACCATTGGATTTATTCTTAAGGTACTTGAATTACCATTTGTAATCAGAGAAGAAAAGAATAGTCAAACAAAAATGACATGACTACTTATTCAATTTTACTAAACAAATAAAAAAACTTCCAAAATTAGTTCAATTAATATGATTTAATGAGTGTTTCGATGTCGTCTCCAAACGAGTAAGTTAAGAGTTTAAGAAAACAAAAAAGAAACAATTGATTTATTGAGAATAAAATCTAGTATCAATCTTGAAACATTCGGTCTGATTTGGCTTGATATCAATACTAACGCTCATCCTGAGAGTGAAAGTTATAATGTTGAGCAACAATTGCGCAAGATTATAAATCATTTTAAAAGATTTCAAGATACGAATGAATGCCAACAATATATTGAACAAACATCTCAAACAGATCGATTGATTTTGATTATCAATGGTCAATTAGATTCGAATTTTGTATCATGTATTCATCATTTATCACAAATCTCGTCGATTTATATCTGTTCTACTGATGAAAATTCTCGCAGACAATGGACAAATCAATTTTATAAAGTAGGAAAAATTATCACTTGAACATTTTTACTCTCATTCTCCTCTTTCTATAGATTAGAAGTGTCTTTATCAACCTTCATCAATTAATGAATCAAATTCAATTAGATCATAGAACACGAATGAAAACAGAAGAACCATTGTCAATCAATATTCTAACTGAAAATGAATATGCTGGTAAATCAACAACTGACCTTGGAGGCCAATTTTTCTATTCTCAATTACTTATTGATTATCTTCTTCGTTTAAAATCGAATGAAATCGATAAAAACGAACTTATAATTCTCTGTCAACAGGAATATAAAGGCAACCAAAGTGAATTAAATATTCTCAATGAATTTCAACATGAATATTCAGCAGATAAAGTTCTCTGGTGGTATACTCGCGAATCATTTTTCTACAAAATGTTAAATAAAGCCTTACGTACACTAAATATCGATGTCTTATTTCTTTTTCGTTCGTATATCTTCGATATTTATGTTCAATTACAAAAATATCAATCGGATTCTCTTTTACATGTCTATCGGTCTCAATTAATGTCGAGCAATGAAATCAACGAACTACGAAATCATATCGGTAAACGTATTTCAATCAATTCGTTCTTTTCGGCTACAACAAGTCTTCAAATAGTCGATTTATATTCAGGAACTGGGAATCCATGGAATGATTTAGGAAAGGTTTTATTTGAGATCGATGCTGATCCTCGTTTTGTCAATGAAAAACCATTTGCTGATATTAGTTCGCACAGTTATTTTCCGAGTGAATTAGAAGTACTTTTCATGCCCGGATGTATTTTTCGTTTGATTAGTATCGTTGATGAAATGAATCAAAGATGTAGAATACGAATGGCATTGTGTATTGATGATGATCATGATTTAAAGGCTGGTCTTGATGATCTCAAAGGACAAAATGAAAATGAAGAAATTGATCTAATATTATTTGCAAATTTTCTACAAAATTTCGGTAAATTCGATCTAGCAGAAAAATATTTACATCGATTTCTGAAACAGCTTTCGTCGAATGATTTTACAATAAGTACTGTTTACGAACGTCTTAGCAGATTGTCTCTTATCAAAGGAGATTCTGACGGAGGTATTGAATGGCTTAAAAAAGCAAAACAATTTAAAGAACAATTTCGATCAAACAATATCACAATCAATCATAGTCTCAATAGGCCATGTCGAGGAACACTCGCTGCTCTTACTCCGACAGCTAGATGGTCACCTAATGCCATTACTGTAGCAGGCGGTCATAATAGAGGTGCGGGTTTAGATGAATTATACTATTCATGGGGTTTGTGTGTTCATGACGATGGAACTGTGTATGTAGCTGATCAAGTCAATCATCGTATTGTAGCTTGGTCTCCAAATGCTAAACAAGGTCAAATAGTTGCTGGTGGTAATGGAGATGGCGACGGACTGCATCAGATAGGTTGGCCTCGAGATGTTATTATCGATCAAACAGATCATGATTATCTTATTATATGTGATGGACATAACAGACGAATAGTTCGTTGGCCTCGTACCGGTGGTAAAGAAGGACAAGTTATTCTTCGTAAAATCTATTGTTGGGGTTTGACAATGGATAATCGAGGTTTTATCTACGTCGCAGATACTGAAAATCATGTAGTTCGTCGCTTTCATATTACGGATAGCTCACAACAAACATGGGTGGCTGGTGGTAATGGACAAGGCAATGCTTTAAATCAACTCAATACTCCTAGTTTTCTTTTTGTTGATCAAGATTATTGTGTGTACGTATCGGATGATAACAATCATCGCGTTATGAAATGGCCAGAAAATGCACAAGAAGGTATTCTAGTAGCCAGTGGCCACGTTTCATTCAATAACTCGAAAGAATTATGTTATCCACGAGGAGTTTTAGTAGATCTTAGTGGTACAGTCTATGTAGCCGATAGCGGTAATGGAAGAGTAACACGATGGAGACAAGGAGCAGTCGAAGGAAATGTAGTGGCTGGCGGAAATGGTATTGGAAAGAAAGCTAACCAACTATCGGGCCCAATGGGTTTAACATTTGACCGAGATGGCGATCTCTATGTCGTCGATCATACGAATAGTCGCGTACAAAAATTTCAATTACTATCTGTTTAACATTCGTTTTTGTAAACAATTGACATTTTATTAATAAAATCGTTAAACTATACATGATGAGATTTTAAAAGGGCCAGTAGGAGAAACAGCAAGCGATATTAATACTACGATAGCGCATATTAACACCAATACTGTAAAAACACCAATTTCTGTAACCGTCCGTACGAATTGAGTAGCTTCCTCCCTTCAAAATGCATTATTAACAAAACCAAAACAAATTCATGCAATTACTCACGCTTCTTTTTTACTCGTCAATTGATCATTGTTTAGATTGATATTTGTGTCCTATAGATTCACTGTTAGATAATAAAACTATACGATCAACGACTGTACTCACTGCAGTTCGCTCCACTTTCAAATTATACATTTTAACGGTGATTGTATGCAAAGAAAAATGTTTTAATGGATTCATTTTCAACACAATATGCCTTTTTATACTTGTCAAGAATAAGTGCGGTGTAGAAGAATTTTTGTTTGCTTTTTTAAAAAATTTCAAAGAAAACTATCTTGACCTTCAAGTGTCACGATCGTTTTCAGAACATCTTAAACGTTCGATGTAGACCTTGGCCGACAAATGTCATGATCGCTCTCTATGTATAGATGTTGTTCTCTTGCACGTGTTAAGAAGAAAAACAAACGATTTATTCTCTAATCGAACGAAATATGGAGAGATTACATGAAAAAATCCAATGTTTCACATGTGAAAAAGAATCACGACCGTTTCTTTGTGGTGGTTGTTCGAAACAATTTTGTCGAAATGATTTTACAAAACATTTTCAATTACTTGATGAACATCTCGAACAAACAGCTTTTGAACACAATGCAATTCTTCATCGATTTATTGAAAAACAAAATAATCTCAATCAAAATCCATTATTAGAAGATATCAATCAATGGGAAAAACAATCGATCGAAATTATTCAACAACTAGCTGAACAATATCGAACGAAATTATTAAACTATACAAAAGATTCAATGAATCAAAGGATACATCAATTGAATACTCTAGCAAAAGAACTTCAAAATCTTCGACAGGAAAATAATTTCAATGAAATTGATCTTGAACGATGTCAAGAAAAATTGCAACAACTAGAAAAACAATTAGATATGCCCAACATTATTTCAATTGATAAATATTTTATATCACCGACTCATCAAATATCAATACTTGATCTCGAAGATAATCGTAATAAATGATCTAGATTTCTTTTTTTCGAAAACTTCATGTTCTTTCGTTTAGATACAAAATGGAAACGAGATGGAATCGTCGTTTGTGGAGAAACAGGTCGAGGTTGTCAATTAAATCAGCTCGATACTCCTATTGGAATATGTATCGATGAAAATGATCAAACACTTTACATTTGTGATAGTAAAAATCATCGTATTATCGAATGGAAAAAAGGTGCATTAAATGGTCGAATTATTGCTGGTGGAAATGGACAAGGTGATCAATCGAATCAATTGAATGAACCATCAGCTATCGTTGTTGATCATGAAATGAATACGTTGATTATTGCTGATACTGGAAATCGACGTGTTATTGAATGTTCACGACGAAATCAAAATATGAATGTACATGTTCGAATATCGAATATTGATTGTTATAGTTTAGCATTGGACAAAGATGGTTCACTTTATGTTTGTGATCATGTTAAAAATGAAATTAAAAAATGGAAACGAGGTGATAATGAAGATCGAGGAATTGTCGTTGCTGGTGGTAATGGACAAGGTGAAAATTTAAACCAATTAGATTCACCAAATTACATTTTTGTTGACGATGATTATACAGTATATGTATCAGATACAGACAACTATCGTGTAGTGAAATGGATAAAAAATGCTCGAGAAGGTATTATCGTTGCTGGTGGCAACAGCGATGGAGATAGTTTAAACGCATTGGATTGTCCACGTGGAATTTTTGTTGATCGTTTAGGTCGGATTTATGTTTCTGATTGTGAAAATAATCGAGTAATGCGTTGGTGTGAAGGTGATGAAGAAGGATATCTCGTTGTTGGTGGCAATAAGAAGGATAGTCAATTCAAAAATACCGAAGGTTTAACATTCGATCGAGAAGGAAATCTTTATGTAGTTGATTCTTTAAACCATCGAATTATGAAATTTGAACTTGATTTTAACTAATAAAACAGATGTACGGATTTGCATGCATTACCGTCAAGAACAGAAAAAAAAGTAACCTTGACAACTCATTCCATAATATTTACTGTACGAAGAACAGTACAAAGTCAGCAAATAAACCATAACATTGCTTGAGACGATATTTATTTTAGTCATTTTACTAATGATAGACAATCTATTTTAAAAATGACGAATCTAAACGATGATAATAAACAATTTGAAACCTTCAGTCTCATTTGGCTTGATTCAATTCACAATGAAACACAACAAACGGAACAAAGTTTACGATCTATTATCAATTATTTTAAAAAATTCGACAACATCGAAATATGTCAGAATTACATCGAAAATACGACAAAAAATGATCGAATAATTTTCATTGTCAATGACCAATATGGTCAAGAGATAATTCCATCGATTCATAAATTTCGACAAGTTATATCAATTTATATTTATTGTATAGACAAAACAATTGATGAACAGTGGTCATTCGAATTTTCTAAAGTGAAAGGTATTATTGTTAATGTTGATGAACTTATTTCTCGAATTAGAAGAGATCATCAAATTCGAAAGAAACTAGAAGAACCATTGTCAATCAATGTATTTTCTACAGACGGTCAAACAGCAATGGAATTAAACGGTGAATTTGTTTATTCTCAAATTCTCAATGATTGTCTTCTACGTTTGACCTCCACTCAAACTGATAAAAGAGAACTAATCGAATTTTGTCGAAAGCAATATAAAGATAATCCTCAAGAATTAGACCATATTCAAGAATTTGATCTCGAATATTCACCTGATAAAGCCCTATGGTGGTATACACGCGAATCATTCTTCTATAAAACTCTGAATGCTGCATTACGAATACAAAATATTCACATCATGTTTTTATTTCGTTCGTATATGTTTGATATTTGTCAACAATTGAAAGAATATCAATCGAAAGAGACGTTGAAAGTTTATCGAAGTCAATTGATGTCAAACGAAGAATTGGAAAAATTTCGAAAATACATTGGACAACTTATCTCCGTCAACTCATTCTTCTCGACAAGTCAAGATCGTAAAACTGCTTTATTTCTTCTCGGAGATCCAGATTCAGTAACTAATTATGAAAAAATACTATTCGAGATTGTAGCTGATCCACAAACAGCCATCAAAAGTCCTTTTGCTGATATTCGTGAACATAGTGAATTTATTCAAGAATCAGAAGTTTTGTTTATGCAAGGCTCGATATTTCGTTTGGAAAATATCAATCCTACTGATGGACATGAACATATATGGACTATTAAACTAACACTTTCTAATGATAGTGAACATAAATTAAAACCAGTGTTGACGTCAATGAAGAAAGAGCTCGAAATGAAAGATATTAATCTTCGAGTATTAGCAAAGCTAGTTTGGAAAATGAGTAAACTTGATTTAGCTGAAAAATATCTGCTTCGTAGATTAAAGGAAATTTCACCTAACTGGCATGATGGTCGTGTTCGTTTGTATAGAGATCTCGAAGAGCTCTCATCTCAAAGAAATAATCGTGACTTAAGTGTTGAATGGCATAAAAAAGCACTTGAATTCAAACGGTTGAATCCACAGGCGTCTAATTCAAGGAATTTGTGTGTCCGAATTGATACAAAATGGAATCCGATTGGAATTACTTTCGTTGGTGAAACTTCATATGGAAATCAATTAAATCAACTTCATTGTCCTTCAGGTTTTTGTTTTAATATCGATGATGAAAGTATTTATATAGCTGATACTCATAACAATCGTATTATTAAATGGATAAAAGCGAAAAATATTGGCGAAATTATTGCTGAAAGCAATTTAAATGAACCAAGAGATGTTTTACTTGACAACGATAGAAACAGTCTGATCATTTGTGATTATGGAAATCGACGAGTTGTAGAATGGTCACTTGAAAATAAAACATATCTACGAACAATTATTCCTAGCATAGCTTGCAACAGTGCAGTTATGGATAAGAATCGACATCTTTATGTTTCTGACGGTGAAAAACACGAAGTGAAACGATGGATAGACGGAGATGTCGATGGCGTTTTGGTTGCTGGTGGTCATGGACAAGGAGGTTGTTTAAATCAACTGAATGATCCACGGTTTATTTTTGTTGATGATGAATGTTCAGTTTATGTATGTGATCGACTGAATTATCGAGTGGTGAAATGGACCGAAGGCGCAAAAGAAGGAATTGTCGTTGCTGGTGGTCATGGAAAAGGTAGTAGCTCGTCACAATTAAACTGCCCATGTGGATTAGCAATAGATGCTGATAGAAATATTTATGTCGCTGATTCTCATAATAATCGTGTTATGTGTTGGCCACCTAATTCACACGAAGGTTATTTAATTGTTGGTGGTAATGGACAAGGATCGAGTTCATCTCGTTTCAATGGTCTGAGAGCTCTAGTGTTCGATCAAAAAGAAAATCTTTATGTTGCCGATCATTATAATCATCGAATACAAGTTTTTTATCGAAATTTATGAAAATGATTTTATTTCTATTAAAGCAAAATGAAAATAATTAGTAAATAAACATCGAAAGAAGTCCACCGAAGACAGCCATGTCTACACCTATGATAAAGTAGATTGCACCATTATCTAACTTAGGTGCTAAATAAAATCGATCGTTACGAGAACCAAAGTAGATGCCAAAATAAACACCGATTATACTCACTGCCAATGTAATAAATAAAGGAATTTGACAAAAAAGGATTACAAATCGATTTCGTTTAACTTTTCTTAATCCACATACAAAACACGATAGAGCAGTAAGTCCTGACAGAACACAAGAAGCAATCAGAAGTATTCGAGCATTTAACAGTCGACGACAAGATTTTTTCTTGTTTTCTTTGACAATGAATTCGCATGTTGATGGTTGTGGCACACATATTGTTTTTTTCTCTGACCTTGTTTCACAAACTTTCCATAAACCAATCAATTTTTTTGAAGTCCAAAACGGCCAAGTTGATTCTAATCGCATCCTAAAAATAAAAACAATACACACTAAATTCATCCGTACACTTCGATTAGCAACATACCACGGATCTAAACTAGTTCCCAAAACAAAACATATAAATGCACAAGTCAGGCAAAAACCAATAGTAATCATGATTGTATGTCGATCTGTAGCCATTTATTTGATAAATGTGAAGTAATGACAAAGAAAAAGATAAATATATTGTTCTTTCAGATAGTCATGATTTCCCATCTACTCGTTGTTTTTTTTATTGTTCATTTGATACTAAGAAAACATATCTGTCGTTAATCTGACTGTAGATTCACCGGTGAGTTCGAGTTTATAATTGAATTATTCGAATGAACTCGAAAACAAAGGTGATTTACAAAGTCAACCAAACTCGATCGATGTTCACTCGAATACAATCGAAACAAGAAATGATCATATTGTTGGAATGTGCGCACATGCATTTATGTTCATGAGAAAGAAATGTCATAGATCCAGTTATTGGACACACATATATGCTCTAACCTTATTCGTGGATAATATACTTGTTATACTGATGGCACGTCAACGGACAATAGCGTCGATTTTCTCTATGAGGTTAATTACATTTATTAATAAATAAAAAAAAAAGAGAAAGAAACAACAACAACCAAAAGAGAAAATCTAAAATTTCGTATCTTCACGATCGTGTTCACTGTTATTGTTATTGTTATTATTGTGTCCGTCGAATTGTGTTTGTATGTCGGTGTCGAATCGATCGCTTGTATCATGACACGATTGAAAATAGCACGGATTCGAGAGGCCATTCAATGACGATGCATTCGAATGTAAATGTATCGTTTGATTCGGACGTTGACTTATTTTCGGACTAAAATTATTTGTTTCGGTCGTTGTCGAACGTGGATAGGTCAATGTATTTGGACTTCCCATGTGATAATGCGAGAGAATTTCATCATTTTTTTCATTCGTTGTTGTTGTAGTTGTTGTTCCTCGTCGACCTTTCATCGATTGAAGATCATTGAGTGTATCCGGTAGATCGAAGAGAATTGTTTCAGGCAATGGAAAAATTAAACAACAACTTAAACACACTAAACCACCCGACAGAAACAAGAGTAGAATTCGATCGATTGAAAAGTAAAGAAGAAGTTCGACGAGTATCTGTGCAAGAACATCAGCAGACAGGCCAATAGCTAAACCAAATGCACGTATTGATGTTGGATAAAGTTCTGATGTAAATAAAATCAAAATACAATAACAAATTCGAAGACAACCACGAGCAAGAAGTGAAAATGTTATTTCAAGCCATGTATGTCCTTTTGAGAGAGAGAGAAAACAAAAAGTTATTTGAAATATTGAGAAACAAAAACAAAACAAAAACCTGTTCCGAGATAAGTAATCGCGAGTGAAACCGATGATAGACCGCTAATTAAAATCAGAACTGCTAATGGTGCACGACGACCAATTCTATCCGAAAAGAAACGATCACATATTGTTTTGTCTAATAATTGTTCCTTTTTTTTTTACTTATAAGCAATGCCAAGTCCCATGAGAAACGAGATGAATTCAGATGAATTCATTAAGACAAAATTCATCGTTGGATGTGGTAGAATAATTGGAAAAGTCGTACATCGATAACAAAACGATGTTAGAAACCATAGAGCAATCAAACAGATAGTTATCATTCGAAGTTGTTGATTGAGAAACAGACAAAAGATCGAACTTGTTTGAACTTGCAATGCATCTTGAGAGAGCATTGGTTTATCGTAAATAATCGTTGCTGGCGCGCCAGCTGTGCCGATTTTATTCAAACCTAATGTCGTTGGCTTTTTATTCGAACAAAGTTGCAAGAGTTTATTGACGCGTGAGACACGATGACTGTTCACATACCATCGACGAGACTCAGGTATTAACCTAAAACGATACATCACGAATAAATGTGCAATTTCAATCATTTTTCTTTTACCATGGATAGCAAAGAGTCAATGTTGTAATCAATGAACCTAAAATAAATGAACTGAATTGTTGCAACAAGGAAAAAACAACACATGAAAAGTCTTTCTTTTACCAAGTAATTGTATATGACGCCAATCGAGAAGAAAGAAATAGGTAACACCTATGATGATTCCAAAGACAGGAATCGATGCGAGAAGAAGACAACTAATCTGTGCTCGATGTTTGTATTCACATGATTCGATAACCATAATAAAACCAAGCAGAAGTAAACCTTTATTTAAAAATCCAACAGGCCATCGAAGAACAATAAACAATGAATAAGTTGTTGTAAAAGCTGCTAATGATCCGAATAACTATCAAAAAAATTCAAACATTGATTTCAATCAATCATATTAACATACCACAGGTATATACAAACACACTAAGAGCATAATTTTCCTTCCATATTGATCAGCTAGAATGCCAACAACAATCAAACCAAGAAATTCAGCAACTAGAAATGACACTGAACCGGTCATTAAATTCCTTCGATTCGTTTGTCCACATGTCAAATGCCACTAAACATCGAGAGCTCAATACGTGATTTCAATTCTCTTCCACAACAACAAAAACTCACTTCATTGACAATTGTTTCATATCGAATTTCAATATCCTGACTACTACTTCCGAACCATTCCTGACAGATTGGCCAGTAACGTTGATCATTACACGGACAACAATCTGTTTGATTCGAATAGTTAAACAACAATGGCGTTTGATAGGTTGTACAGTTGATGGGTGTAAATGGTTGAATATAGATTGACCATATATTCGAATGGAATGTAAATGGCAGATAGATCGTACATAATAATGCGATACTAGCAAATTGAAAACGATATATTGTCGAACAATCGTTTGATTCCATACGAATGGCCGACGAGTCGTATGTTCAATTCAACATTCACAAGCGACAAACTAATTGTTGTTTGAGCTTGTTAACATTTCTCGTTTGTTACTATTACTATGGGTCGAATACAAACAAAAGGATTAGTCGTCGAAGACAACATACGTAGATACTGTCTGACTTTGTTGTCATGTTCTCTTTTTTTTCGTTTATTAGACTGTAATCGTTAGTGTCTGAAAAGTTTCATTAGAAGAAAAACTATTCGGAAATGTTTTTAGTTCATTAGCAAATGCAATTGAAAGTTGTTCGAGACATGTTCGATTGACTAGAAGAGTTGTAACAGAAAAATCACGTTTCCATTCCGAGTAATTCTTATCATCGATTGAATTGACATGAGCGAAGAGAATTTTTCGCATTCGACGAAAATTCAATCGAGCTGTTGATGTCGAATCATCGAGTGATGCATCACCGGCAAGAATTTCATTTGGTAAAATCCAAACAAGATAAATCGAATCATTGGATTTAGCTACTTTGATAATATAACGACCGGGTTCATGATTATGAAAACACGATGAAAGATAATCATTTACGAATGGAAGAAATGAACATTTATCAAATGAGATCAGATCGTTTTTATCAAATGAACCAATCGAAGCTGAACAATGAACACATTGAATTGCATCGTTTCGAATTAGATTCGATGAGACATATTTTTTTGCCATAATCAAACAATCAGTTGATTCAACAATAATCAATTCCGATTGAAGATCAATTGGTTCAGGTAGTTTAATATCTTGTTCATGCTGATGAGCATTACAAGATCGATGGCAATAGATAACTTCATTGATATCATCTGCATTTGTATTTGATTGTTGAATAAGTTTAAATGTTTGACTGGGAAATATTTCAATTGGCGTTTGGCATTTCGCACAATGAAGATTAGTTAAATCCAATTGTGGACGAGTGTTCAATATTGGTCGACGAAGAAATGGAAATTTAAATGTTCGTTGAATCTGCTCGTTTAATTCCGGTGCATCGATTTCCGTCGCTTTATTCACATCAATGATCAAATCATTGAATTCAATCGAACCTTTACCTTCGAATACAACTCGATCAGTTTGAATACTACATTCTCTAGATAAAATAGCAACAAGAATCAGATTTTGTTGTAATCAATATATACGTATTTACATTGTTGACGGAATATTAAAAATAAATAATGCTTGTTGAAGATTTTGTAAAAGATCAACGTGAAGTTGAATCATCATTTTTCGATCGCGAAGTGAAATGAAATTAATGTTTTTACTAAACCAATCAAAAATACTTCTTCAACGACATCTGTTTTACAAAGCCCTACATCCAAAAAACAGCCAGCGTCGTTGTCGTTTCTTTTTTAACATTCTTTTTTTAAGGTTAGATATCAAGTTCGTTGCCTTTCTTTCTCCTCTCCAGCTGTGGACATAGTGTTAGTGATAGAAAAAAAAAGCCAAGAGTAAATCGAGTATCATTAGGTGATAAAAGAAGAAAAGTATATATGTAAAACACCGAGTCGATATCAATCATGAATTTGATTTTGATGTGTGTGTGTCAATATAATCCGAGATTGTCGTACAGGATTTTTTTTTCTCAAAGTTATATGGTGGCATACGAGAGTTGATGGATCAAATTGAGAAGAAAAAGAAAAAACGAGAGAGACAGAGCAAGAGCCATTCAACATTGAGTATTAGAATAATAATAATAAAAGAAAAGAAGAAAAAAAAATGAGACGAGAAGAAGGCGACATATAGTTCGATTGCATTTGGTCAGTCATTGTAGCAGCAGCAGCAGCAAGACAAAGAACGCAAAACGAACACGCGTGCACGTAGAAGAGGAGAAGATTTTGTTCAAATAAAAAAAAGTTAGAGAGCAAAGAAAAGAAGAAGAAGAAGAGAACTATTCTTCGCAGTCGACTACCTTTAACGGGCGGGCATGCGAGTATATACTCACCTGAAAGAAGGAAGAAAGACGAAGAAAATGTGATGCATAATCTCTAACTGTGTATGCCGTTACTATTTTAACGAACTTGTCCTCTCTCTGTGTTTTTTTAAAAAAAGAAAAATCAAGTTTGTGTTTTTCTTTGCCAATTCAACAAAACATACACATATATTTAATCGTTTATTACATCTCCTTTCAGGATTGATATACGTTTATGGTGAGCGTAGCTAAAGTAAGTTTAATACTTGTGCGCGAGTTTGTGCGTGTGTGTGTGTGCGGTTTGTTTCGTGTCTCGAAAATATAATAAGTTCTGATTTTTCGATTTGATTAATTAGCATCGAGTTATCTAACATGTCAAATTCACCGGTATTTAAACATTGATAAGTGTTTTCTTTTTATTTATGCTTTCATTGTATTACATAAAAAAAAATAAAAATAAATCTCTTTGTAAACGTTGTGTCGTTGTCGATCAAGAGAGAAGAAGAAAAAAAAAGAAATTCATGCCTATTAAACACATACACACGTAGATCTTGTTGATCTAGGTTTATTCACACGCACGCACGTATACGTAATGGAAAAAGATTGCTTTACTTTTTGTATAATGTGTGTTGTCTAAGATTAGGTTAGTTCGAGAGAAAAAGAAATGCCTTGGAAAGCAATGAGTAGTTGTTTTGTACAGGTTGGAATCGATTTTCAAAATGAATACGAGAGATAAATGCTTTTTTTTTCTAGGGTGATCATGTGTGGATTGATCCGCGCTCTGGCAGCGAGTTCAATGTCGAAATTGGTGCTCGCATGGTCGGTACACAAGCCGGACAAATTGTTCTAATAGATGATAATGATCAAGTAACCAAAAACGAGAGAAAATGCATACATATTCTCTCTTATCATTTTCAGGAAGTTCGATTTCCTGTCCAAACAAAATTCCGTCCTATGCATATTAGTTCAATTGAAGGCGTCGACGATATGATCTTACTAGGTGATCTCAAAGAATCTGCTATACTTCACAATTTACATATGCGTTATAAACACAATGTTATTTATGTATGTAAAAAACAAACAAACAAACATTCTTTCGAATTGTTTTTGTTTATCTAGACATTTACTGGATCGATTCTTGTTGCTGTTAATCCTTATAAATTACTAAATATCTACAATATTGATAATATTCGTCAATATTCAAATCGAAAAATTGGCGAATTACCTCCACATATATTTGCCATAGGTGACAATGCCTATTGGAGTATGAAACGATATCAACATGATCAATGTATAATTATCAGTGGTGAAAGTGGCAGTGGCAAAACTGAATCAACAAAATTAATTCTACAATTTTTGGCAGCAACAAGCGGTCAACATTCGTGGATTGAACAGCAGATTCTCGATGCCAATCCGATTCTCGAAGGTTTGAATTTGTTTGACAATCGAAAAGCAAATGTATAATTCAATTGAATTTTTCATTTCAGCATTTGGTAATGCAAAAACAGTTCGAAATGATAATTCATCTCGTTTCGGCAAATATATCGACATACATTTTGATAAACGTGGTGCTATCGAAGGTGCCAAAATCGAACAATATCTACTAGAAAAATCTCGAATTGTCTCACAAGCACGTGACGAACGAAACTATCATATTTTCTATTGTATGTTAGCTGGTATGAGTCCAGAAGAAAAACATAAATACAATCTCACATCAGCTAGTGATTATATTTATTTAAATCAAGTAAATTTTCATGACAAAGAAAATAATAATATCTAAACATTTTGTTCGATGTTTTCTATTAGCTTGACGGAACAATTTATTGTGATAGTCGAGATGATGCCAAGGAATGGGTGACAATTAAAAGTGCCTGTAAAGTGTTGATGTTTAGTGATGATGAATTGAATGATATACATCGATTATTATCAGGTGTTTTACATTTGGGAAATTTGAAATTTCAAGGTAAAATCTTTCGATTTATTTGATTGAGATTTATTGATGTTTGTTTTAGAAACAACGATTAAAAATATTGACACATGTGAAGTTATTAATCCGAATGTTCTACGAATAATTTCGAAGTTATTGAAAGTAATAAACGAAAAAAAAAACCTTCGATTCTTAAATTTTTCTTTTGTTTCATAGCTCGATGAAAACGGTCTACTTGAGGGTTTAGTTAAACGAACAATCTTTGCTCATGGCGAAGCAGTTGTCACACATTTAACTCAAGAACAAGCCGTTGATGTTCGGTAAACATTGCTCTAGTTCTCTTTCGCCATCAATTTCTGTCGTTTAGTGATGCATTTGTCAAAGGTATTTACGGCAAAATGTTTATTTGGATTGTCGAAAAAATTAATTCAGCAATCTACAAACCAAAAGAACAGACAACCTATCGAAAAAGGTAGACTTTTCCTTTCTAAATGTCGAAAGAAAAACTCAAACGAATTGTCTTTTGTTGTTTAGTTTGGGTATATTGGATATATTTGGTTTTGAAAATTTTCAACGTAATAGTTTCGAACAACTTTGTATCAATTATGCAAATGAAAATCTCCAACAATTCTTTGTTCATCATATATTTAAACTTGAACAATTAGAATATGATAATGAACATATCAATTGGAAACATATTTCATTCGAAGATAATCAACGTATATTAGATTTAATTGCTATGAAACCAATGAATATAATTGCATTGATCGATGAAGAAAGTCGTTTTCCCAAAGGTACCGATCGATCATTGTGCGATAAACTTCATGTTAATCATTCGAAAAATGAAAATTTTATTTCGAGAAAAACTGAAAATGTCATTAGTTTTGGTGTTCGACATTTTGCTGGCAATGTCTACTATGATTGCGAGAATTTCTTGGAAAAAAATCGTGATACATTCAGTCAAGATCTTATGAAATTATTGCAAGAAAGTCGAAGTAAATTTCTTCGAAATCTATTTCTCAATGAATCTCAAATTGGTACTGAAACACGAAAACGTGCGCCAACACTTGGCACACAATTCAAAAAATCCTTAGATCAACTCATGAGTATTCTTTCGGCTTGTCAACCATTCTTCATTCGATGTATCAAACCGAATGAATACAAAGCTGCTGATGTAAATTTCTCATTGACGTCGACTTTTGAGTTCGTTCTTATGTTTTTCTATGATTTAGAATTTCGATCGAGCATTAGTCTGTCGACAATTGAGATATTCAGGCATGATGGAAACAATTAGTATCCGACGCAAAGGCTATCCTATTCGACATTTATTCCGAGATTTCGTCGATCGATATCGTCTGTTAGCACCGGGCATTGGTCCTGCACATGTCGAAGGCGATTGTCGTGCGGCATCAGAGAAGATCTGCAAAGTTGCTCTCGCCAATCAAGATTATCAAATTGGCCGAACGAAAGTTTTCCTCAAAGTAAAATTTGAAATCATCATTTGTTCGAAATCGAAATTCGATTCTAGGATGCTCATGATGTTTATCTTGAACAAGCTCGTGAACAAATCATGGCCAAGAAAATTCTTATTCTTCAAAATTCGATTCGTCAATGGATTGCTCGTCGGCAATTTCTTGCCCTACGACAAAGTGTTCTTCTCATACAACGTTACACTAAAAGTCATCGTGAAGTTCGACGTTTTCAAATTATGTCCAATGGTTTCAATCGTTTGCAAACACAATTTCATACGCGAATGTTAACACTTCGTTATTCAGTTCTACGCGAACGAATGCTCAATCTTCAACGTTATTGTCGAGGTTATCTTGCTCGACAGAATTGCCGTCAAAAATTGCAAGCCATTGTCACGCTTCAATCCGGAGTTCGACGTCATATTGCTCAGAAACAAATGCGTCGTCATCGACTGAAAGAACAAATGTATCAGACGATTCAACAGGAATGTTTCGAAGAAGAAAAACGTTTGATTCCATCGTTGGGCGCTAAACGAGCTAAAGAAGAAGCACAACGAAAATATCAAGAACGTCTTCGTGTTGTCGAACGAGAAATTCAAGAACAAGAACGTCAAGAACAACAACGTGCGAAAGAAAAACGCGCACTCATCCAACGAAACACCTACACAGATGATAATGATTTGTTTAATACGATGTTTCCATCGGGTGGTGACGAACGATCCGTACCTACTCGTCGAACAACAACAACGACGGCCGGAGGTGGCATGCAATCAACATTAGGCAATATCCCTCATTCAAATGAAAATATCGAACGTATCGATAAACCTTTGCCATTGCCGATACAAGATGAAGATTTACGAGAATATACATTTGCAAAATTTGCATCGATCTATTTTCAAGGCAATGCAACGCCGAATTATACGAAGAAAACACTCAAACAACCACTATTAGCAATCAAATCCGAACGAGATCAATTAGTTCGTTATTTTAATTTTCAAAAAAAAACAAACATTCGTTTTTCTTTGATTTTTAGGCAGCTTTAGCAATTTGGATAACAATTCTTCGTTTCATGTGTGATCTGCCTGATGTTCGAACACCGAGCACTATTCAACACAAACAATCGATTATGACAAAGATTCACTCGACGCTCGGCAGAAAATTCAATAAAAAAGACCTCGAAGAAGCACAAAAACTCAGCGAATCCATTGATAATCAACCTATTCAATCACCAGTCGACGATGAGCCAACAAACGGCAATAGCTCAGTGAAATCAACGAATCGTTCAGTTAAACAAAAACTTGTTAATATGACATTGAAACGTAAATCAAAACTATCGACAGACGCAGCTATAACACGTCTCAAAGATCTCGATATTCTCGCATCGAATCGTTTGTCAGGCGTGAATCCATTCTTAGAAGATCGTCCGACGTCAAACTTAGAAAAACTTCATTTTATCATCGGTCTCGGCATTCACGTAGCCGAACTACGCGATGAAATCTATTGTCAAATCTGTAAACAATTAACATCGAACACTTCATCGCAATCATTCACTCGCGGTTGGATTTTACTTTCATTATGCGTTGGTTGTTTTGCACCATCGACCAAACTTATCAAATATCTTCAAAATTTCATTCTTCACGGACCAAATAATTTTCCGACATATTGCTACGAACGTTTAGCACGAACAATGATGAATGGTCCACGTACACAACCGCCATCATGGTTAGAACTGCAAGCAACTAAACATAAAGAACCATTGCTACTTCAAATAACATTCATGGACGGTAGTTCGAAAGCATTGAAAGCCGATTCGGCAACAACAGCTCGTGAATTATGCGATATGCTCGCGGAAAAAATCAATCTAACCGATAAATTCGGATTTTCTCTCTACATTGCACTGTTCGATAAGGTTTCTTCGCTTGGTTCGGGCATGGATCATGTCATGGACGCCATTTCTCAATGTGAACAATACGCCAAAGAACAAGGTACTTTAGAAAAAATCGCACCTTGGCGATTATTCTTTCGTAAGGAAATCTTTGCACCATGGCATAATCCTCAAGATGATTCTGTGTCGACGAATTTAATCTATCAACAAGTTGTTCGAGGTATTAAATTCGGTGAATATCGTTGTGAAAAAGATGATGATCTAGCTATGATTGCTGCTCAACAATATTACATTGAATACGGTCGTGATATGCATATCGATCGTCTTCGTGAATTACTTCCTCATTACATACCAGACAATCAACTTGTTCAAAATAAAGCTACCGAACGATGGCTACAAGTTATTATTCATACACATAAACGATATTTTAATAGTACGAATGAATCAATTCCGATACTTCGTGTCAAAGAAGATGTTGTCAACTATGCACGATTTAAATGGCCGCTGTTATTCTCGCGTTTCTATGAAGCTTATAAATTCTCGGGACCGACTCTACCGAAAAATGAAGTGATCATAGCTGTCAATTGGACAGGTGTCTATGTAATCGATGATCAAGAACAAGTTCTACTTGAATTATCATTTCCTGAAATAACACAAATTCTAAGTAGTAAATCAGCTGGACGACAGCAAAGTAATAGTTTTACAATAATTACAATTAAAAATGACGAATACACATTTACATCGAACAATGCCGATGATATTCGAGATTTAGTTATTAATTTCTTAGAAGGTCTCAAACGTAAATCACGTTATGTTGTTGTCATACAAGATTATGATTCGGCAGGTCAAGGTTTGAGCATTCGTCGTGGTGATTTAATAACTCTCGACGAGGATCAACGTTCACAAACAACAACAACAACAACAAAAGGCACACTTTTCGGTCGAAATGAACGTACAGGTACAACAGGTGAATTTCCAACCGATTGTGTTTATACACTTCCAACACTTTCGAAACCACCTCAAGAAATCATACAAATCTTTGCACTGCAATGGTCCGATGGAAATCAACAACATAATCCCAATGAACATTTATTTTCTGGCAGTGGAACGAACGATAGTGATTTTGCACCTGAACAAGGTTATACTCTTGAAAAGTATGCTGAAACTAATTTTCGACTACCACCTAAACGAACATGGTCGAATACATTTGCTCGACGAGGTAGTACGAATAATAATAATGGCGAATGTCTTTGGGCATTTCAAAAAGAACCAATTCGACAACCATTGTTGAAGAAATTACAGGAAAAATTAGAGCTCAGCGAAGAAGCTTGTGCTTGTTTTATGAATATTTTGAAATATACGGGAGATTATCAAACTGGTTTACGACGTCGACCAACTAACGAACTTACGGATGCAATATTTGATCCCGCGCTGAAACACGTACGAAACGAATCGATTTGTTTTTTTTTCTTTTAAAGAAATAAAAACGAATTCTTTCTCTCTAGGAAATATTAAAAGATGAAGTTTACTGTCAAATCATCAAACAATTGACGAATAATACAAATCAATCAAGTGAAACACGAGGCTGGGAATTAATGTGGTTAGCAAATGGTTGTTTTGCGCCGAGTGCTGTTCTCCTACGTGAAGTTAATCTTTTCCTACGTTCGAGAAAACATCAACTAGCTGCTGATTGTTTCGGTCGATTGCAACGAACACTCAAGTAAATCAACTCTTGTTGTTTCTCTCCTCTTTAAAATTGAATTTCTAGAAATGGTCAACGTAAACATCCACCACATCAAGTCGAAGTCGAAGCTATTCAACATATGACTACACAAATCTATCACAAAGTCTACTTTCCCGATGATACATCCGAGGCATTCGAAGTCGATTCATCGACTCGTGCCAAAGATTTCTGTCGAAATATTGCCGATCGTTTGAAATTACAATCGAGCGAAGGTTTTAGTCTATTTGTTAAAATTCTCGATAAAGTTATCAGCGTGCCCGAAGGAGACTTTTTCTTTGATTTTGTTCGACATCTTACTGTAAGTGAATCTTTTTCGAGAAGAGAAACAAAAACTACATCAAATTTCTATTAGGAATGGATTAAGAAAACCAAACAACGAGAAGATCCACCGAAATATACCTATCAAATCTTTTTCATGAGAAAACTCTGGACTAATGCCGTGCCAGGCAATGATCGAATGGCAGATATTATCTTTCATTATCATCAAGTACAAATATTAATTTAAGAAAACAGAAATGATTGAACTATTTTTTTATCTAGGAACTGCCAAAACTCATTCGTGGCTATCATAAATGTTCGATTGATGATGCTGTTCAACTAGCTGCTTGGATTTATCGCGTGAGATTCGGAGATAATACATCACATTCTGAAACTATTCAGTAAATAAAGATTTTTAATAAGAACAAGGAACAAAAACGACACAAATCTCGTTTAGATTGAAAGATTTTCTACCAGCAGATTTAATCGATAAACTTCAACCAGCTGATTGGAAAAAAGTAAAACGAATTATCATTGAATTTTAAATCACGAGCGAGTTTTTTTCGTGTCTAGCGAATTATGAGTGTACATGCACAAACACGTGGTATATCATCCGAAGATGCGAAGATTAAATTTTTGAAAATTCTCTACCAATGGTCGACATTTGGTTCGGCATTTTTCGAAGTTAAAGTATGAAGATTTGTCTATTGTCAAGATCGATTTTCATGTTCTCTTTTCAGCAAACATCTGATCCAAGTTTTCCCGAACAGTTGCTTATTGCCATTAATAAAAATGGTGTGAATTTAATTCATCCAAAATCGAAAGATTTACTTATTACTTATCCGTTTACAAGTATATCGAATTGGTCAAGTGGAAATAATTATTTTAATATGGTAAATTCGATCTTTCTGTTGAAATACACATCGGTTTTCGCTTTCTATTTAGACTGTGGGTGATATCGTTCGTGGTACACGTTTACTTTGTGAATCACCATTAGTAAGATTCGTTTACTAATTAACAATTTTAATTGAACTTTTTTTGTTATGACTATTTAGGGTTATAAAATGGATGATCTTTTGACTTCATATATAAGTCTAATGGTTCAAACGATGCATCGTCAATCAGCTTCACGACAATAATAGTGCTTTTTAATTAACAATTTTCTTTTTTTTTCTTTTCTATTTTGTTTTTTGTTGTTCGTAAACACTTAATTTCTTTAACTGCTATTACTGCTGCTTTTTTTTCTTTGATTTTATGACGATGAAAATGGAAAGAAAATAACTTATTCGTGTCTATAGATATTCTCAAATAATTATAACCGATTTGTTCTTCTTGTTTTTTTTTTCTTCTTTTTTTTGTCCATGTCTGGTATACAGACATAATGTTTGTTTTGAAATATTTGTGATTGAATGAATATAAGAAGTAATTTAAACATCACAGGAAGCTTCGTTTCATAGGAATCTATGTGAAAATAAAAACGATTTGTGTATGTTGATCGATTCTACCAGATAGAATATGCTTATGATTCGTTATTACTCAATCTCAAAT
>Ga0209930_1002179_pt1 | contig 24602 bp, 24 predicted proteins | sample ThiBiot_500_biof_2_FD_183948 | JGI IMG/M metagenome (GOLD analysis project Ga0209930, IMG submission 183948) | Wastewater bioreactor microbial communities from Cape Town, South Africa - Thiocy_cont_500_biof (SPAdes) | ecosystem: Engineered > Bioreactor > Thiocyanate-remediating >... | reverse complement strand
TCCTCGCATAATGTCAGTGACATCTTCTTCTGATTTACTCTTTAGTAGTTGTTTGTTTTATTTAAAGAAAAAAGATTTTATTCAGTAGCAAGAAGAAAGAAGATACAAATATCACAGTGAGTACTTTCGTTATAATCAATAGTCATTGCGTTGTTTCGGTGTACCATTATATTTAAGATTTTCTCGTTTTTCCTTCATTCTTCTATTTTGAAACCTGAATAAGACAAAAAAAGAAGTGCAAAATTTGTCGTCTATTGACAATTAATGAACTTTTACCAGATTTTAACTTGTCGATCAGTAAGATGAACCCCAGCAGCAATTTCTGAACGACGTTTACGAGTCAAATACTGACTGAAACGATATTCTTTTTCGAGTTCAAACGTTTGCGTGCGTGTATAAACTTGTCGATGTTTTCGACGAATTTGATCACCTAAAACCGAGTGAGAGAGAGAGAAATTATTTGTTGACAGAGAATTATCTACGAACCTTTCATCCAATCGTAAAGTTGACTTTTTTCTGAACTTGTCGACGATGCTTGAGTGTCATCAAGTTCTTTTTTAATCGTCACGTCATTTAATGAAATCGTACTTTCGATTTGTATTGGCTGAGGCAGTTCGTAAACAGGTGGCAATCGAGAAGGATTTTGTAAGAGAAGAAGATTTGGATCTTGAAAATACGATTGAGTATGATTCGTTTGAAAATCATAAATCGATTGGCCATATCCATATGATGTTTGCTGTTGCTGTTGTTGATGTTGTTGTACGGGATGATAGATGTAAGATGGTGGCGATTGAAGATCAACTTTTTGATGCTCATAAAGGCAGTCAATAGTGTCGGATGAATAGTAAGGTATGCTATTTAATGATTGTAATGGTTGAAGCGATTGATGATCGTAATAATCGTTAGATGGTGGCGAGAAAAGATAATTTACAGCGGATGTCGTTCCGTCCATATTAGTGTCGTTGTTAATAGCAAGAGAGAGAACGCACACGCACACACGATAGACAATAAATATCACTTTTTAACTACCGTTTTAAGGAGAAGCTAACAAACTCTTTGAATGAATCGAAGAGAGAAAAGAGCCAGAAGAGAACACTTGAGAATCACCTATGATTAATTTTCTGTGTACAAATGATAAGAGAGAGAAATGCAATGAAAACGAAATATCATTGGTTAACAATCTCAATTTTTCTTCTCGTTGGCTCACATAAATCATAGGATATCATTCGCTTTCGTTTCTCAATCAATATTAGCTAATATCAGATAATAGAATGTCATAAAATCTCTCGATTTTCAATTAATTCTAATTCACTTATTCGACAAGCAAATGATATGAGAATAGGAAAACTATATTCGTTTAGAGCAAAGCAAAAAAAAAGAAGATCATAGAAAGAAAATACAGAATTCGATAAGCACGGGCCAATGATGATTTATGTTTGTTCAATATCGACTCTCGAATACGCTCGTAAATGTGTCTATCAACGATGATTCGCAACGGTTTCACACGTAATATTCTTCGTCATTGACCATCTGTTAGATTGATATTGTTTTGTATTTTTTTCAATCGACACTTCAAAGTTTATTTGACGATCCGATACCGTATGCTACGATGAAAATCAAAGAAAGATTCATGTTATGAAACATGAATATTCGTTTTTAATAAAAAAAAGAAGAAGAAAACGTTGATCATGATTTACGATGACAAAATCCTGAGATTTTCTTTTTTTTTGATGAATGATTTATTACCGCAGATAGAAAGGAGAGAGAAAAGCAGAGCAATGTCGTCATTCGTTTTCTTTTTTGGCAGGAATAAAACAAACAATAAAATAAATGAAGAGAAGTCAGAAAACAAAACAAAATAAACAGTACAGTTCATTGAAGTTTTAAAACCTTTTCAAGAGGTTCCATGAATTGTTCTTCGAATTTCTTTGCACTAAATCGATCGACACTTTCTCTTGCATGTTCACGTATTTGTTGTCGTTCAGTCGATTTCATTTCTAAGATTTGACGCATTGCCGTTGCATAAGAATCAATATCCGATGCAAGAAAACCTGTTTCACCTTCGTCGATAATGTCCATTTTAGGTCCACCGGATTTATGAGCAAGAACAACAGCACCAGCAGCCATCATTTCGACAATACCTGAAAAATTAGAGTTTAAAAATTTTGCTGATTTGTTTTTTGTTCTATACGAACCAATTCCGAAATGTTCATTCCACATCGTATGTAAACCGATGGTTGCTTTGTTCAAATAACCTTTTAGTTGGGCAAAATTAATATTCAATTGAAATTCGACTTCTTGAGTTAGATTTAAATTTTCTACTAATGTTTGTAATTCATCAACACGTTGTTGATCGTCGTCATGTCGAACACTGCCGATCAAAATCAAACGTAATTTATCTCGATGTTCAGGAATTCGTTGTAATAACTCATGAAATGATCGAATTTGAAGAGTATGATCTTTTTCAGGTCGAAATTGGCCAACAGAAACAATCGTTTTCAACGGTTGTTCATCATCGTTAACTAACGGCATGGAAAGAAACTCTTGAACATCACAAGGTGGATAAACAAGATGAATCGAACGTGGTGATAAACCCCAAATACGTTCGACATGTCCTTTCGTCCACGATGAATTACAAAACGCCATTTGTGCACATCGACCACACCAACCGTAGATATACGCAAATATTCGATAGTAAATCAATTTGATTTGACTAACATTCGAATTATTAGCAATTAAACGACGATTATTATAAGTTGGACGTCGTTCTCGAACTTGTTCGAGCATATCCGTACTTATCGTTGGATAATGAACATAGGCTAGAATTGGTACTGAAGCTAAATAACGAAATAGTGGATAAGTAAATGCATAACCCATTGAATCAATGTAAACATCAGGTACAAAACGAACTAAAGCTTCACAACCTAAGACCATCGAGCCAATACTTTGTCCTAATAAAGTAAATACTCGATAATATTTAGCTTCGACCATAAATCGAGTTCGGAGATAAACAAATGTAATCGAAGATTTGTAAACTTGCATATTCATATTAAAACGTTGTTTAACACGTTCAAGAATTTCATCCGGTGTTGCATTTGTATCACCCGTATAGATTATGATTTGAACATCTTTTTTATACTTTTTAAGAATCGATTCAATCGCTGCCCAAAGTACACGTTCGCCGCCACCACCATCGTTGCAATACGGATGGAAGAAGGCAACACTCAAACGACTGTGTCGAGTCGTTGTTGTCCATAAACGACATTGTTTACGATGCCATGGCATAAACACATATTTTATTATTGGAACTAATCCAATAGTCCATGCAAGGACTGTGACTATAAACCAGAGCATAAACGTTGTCAAATAGAGATTGAAAAGAAAAAATGTGAATGCTGAGAGAAATAATAAATTAAGCAAAACAACTCCCCAGATAACAAATAGTGTTGCTTGTACAGTTGGTTTTAATAGAAACGTCATCAGAAATTTCTTTGAAAATATTTCACGTATCTTTTGAAGATAACCGTGACTAAACACCGTAAATTAAGGTCGAAATTGAACAAGGTATAGATGGCGTTTTATTAACAGATTTTTCTAACCAATTATCTGAATTGGCAAAAAAGAAGACGGGAAATTGTTTTCTGATGAAATTCTTCTGATCTATTTAAAAACAATTATAGAAAATACTTCTGAAGATGTCATTGCAAAACACAACAGTACAAATTTAATATTTAAACAAGTGCATAAATGAATTTTGTCGTCGACTTGATTGATGAGTCACCCGGTCATTGTTTCTCGTTTCTTGTTCGAGTCATGTATGTTTTGTATGTATCGGACTTAAGTGAAAAAACAATAATCAGTTATCAGTTTTTTCTTCTCTTCATCTGATCTTTTGTTATCACTGTCAATTTCCTGTATCTCTTTTCAATCAGACAACTTGCTTCTTGCATAATAATCATCTCAGATATAAGATTGTTACTTTACTACTGAATGATATATTCCATTGATTTGTTATTACTTCACCAAGAAACAGACAATTTATGATTTGTACCAGTTCCATTACTCATTTTCTTGTCGATTCGAATAAACAAATGAATATCGACTTCTTACATAAATTTCCATCGTTTGGTCGAATTGATTTCGATGCTTTGCCGTTTTTCTAATGGCAACATCTGAATTCAATCGACTCTCGTGTTTCAGGTTAGGTGTCAGACGGCGATGAAGACTATCCATCTGGTACCATCACACATAGTCAGACGATAATCTTTGCACGCTAGCGTTCTTATTCTTCTTCTTTTTTGCTTTATTATTGATGGATCGATCTGAAACAACATTGAATATTGGTTGATGATGCCGCAAGTGCTGCTCATTAACAGTTCACATGTGTTTCCTTTATTCGGAATGTGTATTTTTTCTTTCTCTCTTCACGACGAATCTCTTAATTGACGTTTGATTAGAACAAACCAAAAATTATCAATGAAAAATGACTCTGATAGCATAGAATTAGTCCTACGTTGAAAGTATTTCCGTTTTGTCACATATTGTTAATCATATTCATCCATTTTCTTGTTCAGTCGTATTCACTCTATCATAGACTGTTGTTCTGTCTTTTGACCCCGCCCGGAGGTGTTGCCCTCGATCTTCTCTCGTTTTTTTTTCTTCTTCTCTTCTCTTCTGCCCGATCGTGCGTCGTGTTCAATCTATTTCTTTATCCTTTTCTGCAGTCTGTTGTCCATTCGAGAATAATACAATCGATCGAAGAAAGAAAAGAGAAACGAGAAAGCAAATTTGCCTTCTTTTCTCTTCTTCCAACATGCAGACTGCGTGTCCCTTGCGTTCAACACATTCTTTGGCTTTGTTTCAAGACATTTTTTTTTCTTCTTCTTTTTCTCTAGATCAATAATAAATCTCGTCATGTTCATAAAAATTCTCCAATAAAAAAACGAAACGCGACATTCATGTGAGTATATTTATGTTTGTTCTCGATTGATATCTTCGTTTTCGTGATGAGTGAATTTCTATTTGTCACTTCAATGAACACACAATCATCGATTGTCTCAAGATGGTCACTATTGATATCAATCGAAACGAACGAATCATGAGTGTTTCATTGATTATCGTTCAACAGGGACAATTGAATGACCTTCCTTCGTTCGTTAGGATTAAATTAAAGCCGATAGTTTTCCTTTTTTTTTGATGATCAATATGTATACATTCCCATGTTGGATGTGATCCGTTGGCATATTTACCGAATGTGTCAATGTTAGTGTCTTTCGCTTATCAATCGAAGAGATGAAAACAGCCGATATAAACATCCTTTTTCGACAATAGAAAGAGAATAGAGGATGTTTACGTGACACATGAAATACAAATTATTGTTTATCTTTTGAAATTAATCGAATCGAATAGGTTCATTCGTGTCTTGCTTTTTGATAACACGAATCATTTTTTACAATCTGATCATAAAACCAAACCAACCATTTTCTTCTTTTTTTTTCTAAATCATAGTATTCAATTGCTCAATTCTGATGTTTTACTATTTATTATTGATTCTTATTTCAACATGTTCAGTCGTTCGAAGTCAATCGATGTCTTGTTCGTGCGATCTCGACACGACTGGCATGACAATGATCTGCACGAATATTCAATCGATTCTCGCCTATCAACGTTGCATTCACGAGCAACTTAATATTCAGTCAGATTTTAAACTACGTCGTGGCGGTGTGATCACCAATCTTACCATACAAAATCATCAATTACGTAGTTTAACCGATGATTTATTTCAATTTGCCTATGGAAATAATCATCATTATCAGCTCAATGATTTGAGATATTTGTATATTGTTCAAGGAACATTAAGACAAATCGATAGTGGTGCGCTGCATTTATTTGAAAATGCGTTGGAAATTCTTGATTTATCATCGAATGAACTTCAACATATGCCGAAAACGGACAATGATCAATATAAAAATCTTCTTCAATTACGTCTTTCGAACAATCAAATACATCGTTTAACAATGTCAGATATTCGAGCTTACAAACGTCTTCAACAACTCGATATGTCATTCAATCGGCTGCAATATGTCGATATGTCAATAATGAATTCATTGAAACATCTTCGGACATTACTCTTAAATTCGAATATGTTGAGAACATTACATAATAATATAACATTTCCGAATAATTTTCAATTGAAATTAAGTTCGAATCCATGGGATTGTGATTGTCGTTTGCGATGGTTGAGAAATGCGTTGCTTCGTGTTGAATATCCGATTTACAATGATGAACCTCAATGTGAAATGCCGAAAGCATTGTCAGGCAAGAAAATCGTTCAACTACGCGAAGAACAATTCGTCTGCGGGCCGATTATCTCCAAGCCTGACACGACAATTCTCACGGTAACAACCGGTGAAACGGCAACACTTCGTTGCGATGTTTATTCCGATCCGGCACCGGAAGTTTGGTGGACATTTCAAAATAAAATCATTGGCAAAATCATAACTGCTGTCAGCGGACCAGATATTCATACGGGTTCGTATACAATTCGATATTCGTGTGCGATAACGTCGTCAAGTGAACCAACGGCTGCTAATTGTTTGAATAAAACAACGACTTTGACGATTTCGGATATCAATGCCGAACATAATGGAACGTATAATTGCGTGGCTGCGATTAGAAATCAAGGCCGATCGGATAATGAATATCTTTCGTATGAATTACGTGTTCATCGTTCGGCTTTACTAACCGATAGTTCGTTTTTACTGTGGACAATCGGTATTTTTCTCTTTCTTTTCACGATTATTCTTGTTTTGTTTTGCGTCTGTTGGTTTCTACGTTGTCAACGATCGAATCGTTTGCAAGCCGAACGAAACAAAGCTTTACTCTTCGATGCTAACAATCACTATCAACATACGAATGGTAGTTTATTAACAAACGGCAATTTATACAAAGAAAAACATGACGAACAACATAGTTTTGTCACCAATGGAAGCTATGATCCCTATGATATGATCGATTCACGATCGCAATTAGGTCCACCAATGTACAGCGAAGTACGAATGGTTGATTCGACGCCATTGAGAAGTGTAGGAGGCGGTTCGATGTCATCGTCGATACCTTTACATGATACAGCAACATTAATGCGACGACATCATCCACACGATTCGTTCTACGATAGTTACCGATCGGATAGACAACTCTACGAACAAGTCTATCGACCATCGCCCATGGAACCAGTTATTGTCGATGAATTCGAAGATGAAATGATATTTCCAACGGGTTACGATGAAGATTATGAATATCGGCAAGATATTATGAAACCAAATCAAGCAGTCGATCCTCGACGACAACCAAAAGTTCATCAAATCAATCACGATCGTCCTAATGGAACAGTTGGTCTTCCACCACCTCTTCTACCATCAGCAGCACCAGTTCCACTACCTGTCAACGGCAATCATACATCGCATCAGAAATTACTCTTAACACCGATTACGAATCCAACACAACAAATGAATAATTCATCGAGTTTCGATTCGAACTATAAATTCGACAGATCTGAATCTCAATATGCAGGTCTAGTCGAATCACAACTCTAGTAAAACTGAATGTATGTCGCGTTGAACAGTGTTTTATGAACTTATGTTTTCATTTTGAAAACGAGATAATTGAGTTTGTTTGTTTGTTTGTTTTTTTGTGCATCAATCAGATATATGAAAATTGAAATTTTGTTTATATATTCAACTACTTTTGTCAGATGTGTGCTCAGTCATCTACAATTTACATATATTTTTGTTTGTTTGTGTGAATAATCTCTTTTGTTTGACTAATGAATCTATTGCATGTAGACTTTTTTCTTCTTATCTTCTTGCTGTTCTTCCATTGAATTCCTGTTTCTCTCTCTTTTTTTTGTGCCAAAACAAAGCATTCATATTAGGATAAATTGAAAAGATAAAATATCAAGTATTTCGATATTGTAGTTTCAGACGAAAAAAATAATAAAAAAATCAATGGAAACGGCTCCAGTTGCCTATTCGAATATTGAATTGATCTGTCAAGGTGCAGAAGCGCGTCTATTTCGATGTTTGTACTTCGGCCGACCTGCTATCCTCAAAGAACGTTTTGTTAAAACCTATCGACATCCTGATCTCGATAGTACGATCACTTTGCAACGATTGAAAGGCGAAGTTCGTCTACTAACTCGTGCTAAACAATTAGGCATTCATACTCCAGCAATCTATCATATCGATTGGACACGACGTACGATCATTATGGAAGATTTATCTCCTGCTCGAACGGTCAAATCGGTTATTGACCGTTTGATTCAAGAGAATGATACAGTTCAACTCGATCGATTAGCCGAACAAATCGGTTCGACCATCGCACGTCTTCATCAAGCACAAATTGTTCATGGTGATTTAACAACTTCGAATATGCTCCTATCGGAAACGAACGAACTCTATATGATCGATTTTGGTTTAAGTGCTCATGTATCGAATAAAAATCAGTTATTCGAAGCATTAGGCGTGGATTTATATGTTCTAGAACGTGCTATTATATGTACACATAAAAAAGCAAAACAATTCTTTGCAAATATTCTTCTTGCATATAAAAATTCGATAACTGATGACAAACAACGAACATTAATTGTCAATAAATATGAAGAAGTACGTGCACGAGGACGAAAACGAAGCATGGTTGGTTAACAATGTCAATTGCGATCTTAAAATAAAGTTTTGTTTTTCTTTTTTAATTTGTTTTCTTTGTGATTAACTTACCAAGAATAAAATATAAACACATTGCTATGAGAGCAATGAGAAGAAGAATACTGAATACGATTAAAATCCATGCCCAACACGGACAATCAGCGTTCAATTGCAGAGCACGAAACAGATTGAACGAGCTTTTCGATGCAACATTGCCCGTCGACGAGTAGATTGTTGGAACTGGTTCAGGAGCAATCTAGAATCAAATCGTTGAAATACCAAACAAAGTTTTACAAAACGATTGATCTATACTGCGTGAATATCTCGTGTTGAAACCAATGGTGGAGCTTTTCGGTCGGGTAGAAAGATTGTTTCTTTGATAATAGGTCGAGTAGGCATTTTCTAAAGGAAATATATCGAACGATTGATAGCTTACAGTAAATAAGATGCAATTACTTCGACAGGTCTTTCGATTGGTATGTTATTCTTGTAGTAGATAGCTTCATCTAAATACTCTGTTCGACCTGGTCTATGAGACTATACACAAAAAGGATAGAACAAAACAAATAAACAAAGATAAGTTAGTTCTACGAACAGAGACGTAATTTGGATTGGGATCTCGACCAAATCCACTAGCAATCGGCATTGTGATGTTTTTTTCTTTTGTCAGATGAAGAAAAAAAAAAGAGAAAATGAGCTGTTATTAACTTTTTCGAATCGTTTTGTCTTCTACAGATGATGAAATTTGAGTAATAACTAATATGCTTTTCGAGCTGTTAAAATGTAGGTGTCTGTTGACATCTCGAATGTCTTCACCATACTTCATAATTGAAGAAGTTAAAATCGATATTTATTTTTTCACTTGAATTCAACATTTGAGTAACAAGGACAATAGGAACACATCAAAACAAAATCCTATAGGCAAATCAATTGAGTTTCTAAGCTAAACGAGAGAACTGGTCTCCTATTGCTTGAATTTTAAAACGATTATTAGCGTGAGAATAAGCAAAACTATGGATAAACGTGAGCGTGCAGATGAACTATGAAAATGATGCATCGGTTGTTGAGATAGATATTGAAGAATGACATCAGGATGATCCGTAATAAATCCATCGACTTTCACTGTATGCCAGAAATACTTGACTAATCCTTCGAAATTTGGACCAGGAAAGAAATCCTTTCGAAATGTAAATGGATAAACTTGAAGACCGTATTGATGTGCCCATTTAGTGAAATTTGTAACGCCTACTATTGACCCGTTGGCATCATAATCAACAAGAAATTCATGAAATGGAGTAAGAGCTTGAACAACAGTCGAGAGATTTCGAATGCCTTCTTCGGTTCGATAGAAACTATCGTAATTACTCGATGATTCATTGATTCGATTCCATATCATCAATGCAAATAATCTCAATCGACTGTTTAGTTTTCGACGAATATACATCAATTCTTCGAGATAAAACGTTTGAATCACCACGGGATCGGTGGGTTCAGTTAGATTATACGCATTTAAAGTTGACAAAACAATCGATGAGATATCTTTGTTATATTGCCGATGATATTCAGGCTTTTTGATTTCAATGAGAAGTTCTCGTCGACGACCAGTCGCCGAATTCAGACCGAGAATGAGCTCGATCGTTTCATTCAAAGTTGAAAGTTGAAAATGAACATTTGAATTCGAAGGAAAACGTGTTGGAAAAACTTGAGTTCCGTTCAATGGTCGAACACGTTCGCGAATCTGCAATTGTCGTAATTCGACGAGATCAAAATCAATAACATAATGCAAACCATCCGAACGATTTCGATCGGGAAATAGTTCAGCTACATTGCTCATTGCATTCAAATAAACATCTATTTAAAATATACAAAGCTTGAAACTTTGGACTAAACTCGAATTTACCATGAGTAACAATCAGTTGATCATCTCGACTGAGACAAACATCGATTTCGATGAGATCTGCACCGAAAGCATGAGCCATCGATAGTGAAGACAGTGTTTGCTCGGGTAGATAGGCTGTGCCACGATGAGCGATGACTAGTGGCCGAGATAGACCTTGAACTTGATGAAAAACATTGATACAAACAAAGATTACGAACAACATATTTTTGTTTTTGATGAATCAAACAATTAAGTACAAAGCGAATGGCATTTCTGCTCGACATTTTATATACGCGAATATGTTTGGTTTTTTTTATCTATACTAAAGATTATTAACAAGCCAAACAGTTGTTGTCATGTTACTCGAAAGAGCATAATATAGAAGCTGTTTTTGTTTTGTTCTATTACAGGACAGAAATAAGTATTCTTTTTTATCTTTGCTTATAAGAAACAAACGATTATAAAAAATAGAATCGAGAGAAAAACTGAGAAATTTCCTTGAAGTATTTGTCCTTGATTAATTTGAACTCGTCTAGTTTTTAAATACGAAATTGCTTTATCCGGTTGATCGATGAATAGTCCTTCAACTCGTAATTCATCAATGAAAAATTCGAGCTGTTTAGTAAATGTTGAAAATGGCTGCGGATCGGCATCACTTCGAAATGTATACGGATGAATAAATAGCTGATATTTACGTGCCGAGGAGTACAATTTCGATGGAGCAATCGTCCCGTCGAATTCATATAATTGTGAATGATGTGGTCCGATTCCATCGACAAATGTCGCCATATCTTGAACTCCAATTTCACTTGTCCAATACGTATAATCTGTTTTACTATATTCATTTCGATCTTCGTTATCGGTTAGTAAACCGATGAGTTTCAGATCGGATTTAAGTTCGAAACGAATTCTTTGCAATTCTTCGATGTCAAAACATTGTAGGAAAATGTTATCCGAACGTTTGGTGTAGTTATATTTAGCGAGAATGCCAAGAACGATTTCACTGATATTTGAACGATTTTGAGTTCGATGAAATGAGGGATCTTTGATTTCGACATAGGCACCGACATGTTTTCGATTGTCGATGTTTGCTCGATTGAGACCTGCGATGAATTCAAGTTCTTCAGCAAGAGTATTCAAATGAAAGATAGATTTGTTAACTGGAAATCGTTGAGTAAATATAGCGTTGCCTGTACGATGATCGAAACGTTCACTGGCACGAAGACTTTTGATTTCTTCAGCTGTGAAATCAATCGTATAGAAACGACCATTCGAACGGCTACGTGTTGGATAGACACTAGCAACGTTTGTTACTTCATCTAAATAGATATCGTGGATAACAATTGGTATGTTGTCTTTTGAAAGAGCGATATCTTGTTCGAGATAATCAACACCTTGACTATAGGCAAGAGCTTTCGAAGGTAGAGTATGTTCGGGAAGATAACCCGATGCACCACGATGTCCAATAATAATAGGAATTGAAATTGCTCGTGTGTTTTCTAGATTGATGATTGCAAATAAAATGATGCAACTAAAAATGATTCGATTAAAATCATTTTTTTCAATGTTGTATAAAGAAATTACTAGACGATTGGTGGCATTGATAGACGTAGTAAAAAGAAGAAAGTTTTGAAGTAGACCTATGAGAATCGTCGTAAGATAATTTCTTTCTCTTTGCTTTTCTCGATGATAATAGATGATATTTATACGACCTGGAAATCTCATATTGCGGTTAATGATGGAGAAAAGAACGCATGATTTTTCTTTTATTTTCGAAGTAAATGTCAAATGTACGTATATATAAAGATCGCGAAAGCTTAACAGAAAATAACATGAGATAGATCAAATCTCGAGTCTGGACAATATTTTTTGTATATTAAATGACTCTTGACTGAATACTGTCCTTTTCTTTCTTTGTGAAATCATTCCTATATAAATCGTGTTCAATAAAGAAAAAGAAGAAGACGATGCGTTATGTGAGAGTGTAGGTAATATACCGTATCATCAGGCTGAAACAGCCATCTGATGAAGATGTCTACATAAAAACCTAAACTTTATCGGTTATGCACTTTCAATCCAGTGGCGCAACCAAGATTTTTCGAGTAGTGGGCAAACTTCTCTTGTATCGAAAAAAATCGATGGGCAAAAGGGGCGGTAATTTTATCAATAGGCAAAAATTTCTTGGTTCGACGAAGGATTGATAACATAGAAAAAATACAAAACAAAATTAAATGAGGTTGTTTTAATTAAAAAATGCATTAAACACGTAGATTTTAAACCTGAGTTAGATGTGTTTTAGCCTATTTCAAGTAATGAACTGTGGAGTTCTATCAGAGCTAAACTAGAGAGAATTTTATATGGGCGAATAGTACAAAACAATAAGTATACATGTACACTACATAGGACGATGATTTGTTGCTCGTAAATGAAACATTTCGGGGAAATCGTATTACGATCATATATCACCGTATCGCATCCAATTTACAACTACCATCAAGGGGACTGATAATCGAGTATTCAATTATTTACGATGTTTTATACACGATGAAATATAATCGTATACGGTATCAACCAAACGAATGAGATGTCTTTTATAATAGTCGTTTATAACTGTGCACATGTCTTATCTGAGGATTTCAGAGAGAATTTTATAGGAAGTGGTAGAGCAAAAACACATATATACACTGGTTCAGAGAAAAAGAAGTTTCAGTGGGCAAACTTCTAAATGAAATGGGCAATTGCCCATTTGCCTCCCCCTTGATTGCACCACTGTTTCAATCTGACGAATTATCTACATCGTACGAGCCGTAGTTTACCACCAGTTATTTGTTCTCATTCATTTATTTATTTATACTTAGATAAAATTATGTCAGTATAAAAAGAAAGAACTTGCACAACACATCATCATATGTATTCCATTTTTACTATCTGCATACGAAATCAAACGTGCTTGAAAAGAATCTATCATCATTACGCATCAACATTGTGATTTATATATTTTCAGACGGCGGTTAAACCGTCGGTTTCACGAAAAAGACTGTAACATGGGTATTTTCATGAAAGCGATAAAAGGAAACGTTTGAATGTGAAGCGAAAAAGTAAGAATAATATATGTATTTAGATAGTTGTATTTATGTACAAATAATAGCATTATGAAATTTAGTTAAAGAAGATAGCTCTCTTTTTAGTTTTTGAAATGAAATCGTTCACAACCGTGCACGTAGTAATGCACATATGCCAATCATCAGTTATTAAATGGATCGAATCCTGACAATTATTAATCAAGACGCTCATTAAAATTCATAGATCAATAAATCAGCTTCGTCAGTACCTGCATTTGGACGGTACTTAGAAAAAACGCGGACACGTATTTTTGTCTTTAGTCATTCAATATATACATACTCATCTTTTTTTGCAATAAACAACTTAAACAAAAAAGAATTATAAAACATTTAATTCACTCAATTTTGAAAGAGACTTTTTGTTCTCTTTCACGTAGAGAAGAGTCATACAAAAAAAATTGTTTCGGAATCAAAGGTAAGAAAGATACGATTGTGCATGAAGTGTGCAGAATCTGAATCTGTTATCAGATTTTTCAAATTTCGCTGTTAGAGAAATAGTGAGAGAAAAGAAGAATCTAGTCTCTATTGTCTTCATTACTACCTGTATTGTTTTAGTTTGCAGTTTTTTTCGATGAAATTCAAAACAAATCAGTGAAATTAGCATGAAAATCAACTAAACGAACATGCATTCCAACAAACACATCGATGTGTCAATTGAAACTTGAATGTATTCACAGGATTTTCACCAAATGCTTGAAATTCATTATTTCCTTCAATCGAACATTGTAATAATACACTAACCTTTTTGTTAGCATATATATAATTCAATGATGATACGCTATTCACATCAGTTGAAACATTCCACCAAGCACTTTCCTGTGTACCAAGAGTGAATGTTTCTTGTCCATCATTTGAAACTAGAGATATGATGAATACAATGCACCAACGAAGTTGTAGACAAGTTCAACTAACCTTGACAAACAGCTGCACCGATACAACCACTTCCTTGAGAAAATGATCGGCATGGATTATAACTGTATTCTATTATTAAAAAATTCTTTTCTAGTAGGATAAAAACAAATCGAAAATGGCATACTAAAATTGGATGATGTTCGTGTAGATTCATCGGAATAAGCCGCTTTCTCATCTGTTCGTCCAATAAAACTGAAATCGATAATACCCTTTTCAGGATGTACAAATCGACATTCATCTGTTATCGGTTGTGGAGTTGTTATTGTTGTTGTTGAAGGTGTGCCTAAAAAGTCACTTTAACTCAACATTATATTTAATCTTGATTTACTCGAACAACCATCCCAACAAGCACATTTATGTGTTAAAATAAACAAATATACCAAAGGTGGATCTTCACCCACAACTTGAAATATTGTTTCTCCACTTGTTGAACATTTTAAGATAACAATAGTTTTTCTTTCACCTTGATAATAACTTATCGATGGATATTCACTAGTTTCATCTCCTGGACTCCATGATGCACTTGTCTGAGGTCCAAGACTAATGGCAGATCCACCCTCAACCGCAACTACATAAAAATGAAAGATGTAAAAAAAATAACCTAATATATTCGAATACATACCCTGACAAGCAGCTACATTTTCACAAACATCAGGTCCTTTAAACGGTTTACAGGGATTGTAACTGTATTCTACGTAGAATAGTATGTTATTATTTTAAAAATTGTCAACATTTAATATATAGGCTCCACATACTAAAGTGCGGCGAACTTGCTGGAATTACATCTGGAAATGCTGCAGTTCCATCCGAATGTGCTACCGTCGTCAAATCGATCACACCCTTTCCAGGATATTCAAATCGACAAGGATCAACAGCAAATGTAATTGAAAATGACAACAAAAAAACAACTATGAAATTCGCCATCATGATAAAAGTATAATATGTTAGATTAAAACAATATGAAACAAGTTCGACGAACTTAATATAACTATTTTACCTTATCATTTTATTCTTCTTTTTCTTCTATAATTAGAATATTTCGACATTATGATCTACATCATCATATAGTTATAAAAGCGAAGTCCAAAAGATTGTTGAAAACAAATTTTATATTCCTAATTTTGAAATGTGGTAATTAAAATCTTTATACACAATTTATATTGCGTTATGCTCCATTCTATTTTCTTACGTTTTATACATTCAGCCGAGACCGAGAAAGAGCTGAACGAGTCTCAAGTTGAGCGCGTTATTTGTTTTAAAAAAGATGTCGCGAGATGTTTCATTCATTAGGAATATACCATATTTACTTTTCTTTTGCCTCTATATTCTCCCTCTTTTTCTGCATTCATATATTGACATCACGCGTGCTGTATGTTACTTAGCTTGACTATACCTTCCATTTATTTGCGTTTCTCGCCACCAAAATATATAATACTAGTTGTGTTTTCTTTTTCTCTCAGTGCATGTTTCTTAGATTCATTCAAGCACGTCGCGACCAGTTTAAAATGACTAATCGAGCGTTATTTTGTTGTGTACCTGATTTTTTTTTGTTGTTTCGTACTTTTTCAGATCGAAGGCAAAAAAAAATACAGAAAGAGAAAGAGGGCCGAAGAGTGGCAAACGGGAGGAAGAAAAGAAAAATCCGTCGAACATACGCGAAGAAAATAGTCATCGTATAGGATAGAATACTTTTTTTTTCTATTTATTTCGCGTTAGGTAGTCTATTGAATGTCCTTTTTTTATTTATTCATTATTCGTTTTTTTATGTTAGTTCCCAAATCCGTAATTATCAATTTTTGTTGACATTCTATTATCATTTGTCTAGATAAATATTCAAATTGTCTATAGAGACGTTCATTATGGCTAAATTTCTTGTTTTTGCCATTTTGTTGGCACTATCGCCAGCAAATGGCTTAATTGAATCATTGTTCCGCGCTGAGAACAATTGTTATTCAGGCTGTCAATCAAACTACGCTACCAGCGAAGAAAACTTGAATGCCTGCAAAAAAGGTCTGTCGAACGATATGATGAAACCTTCGAACTGATGAATAATTTTCTTTGTTTTTTTGTTATTTGATCAAATGTAGGTTGCGATTTTCGACTTCATAATGAGGATTGTGCTACACAATGTTTGGCCTATTCAACTGACATTCAAGTTCAAAACAGTTGTCAAGTTGGTTGTACTCTAAGCCAACCACAAAAACCAAATGTTGTTGTTGATCCAGTTCCAGTACGATGATTTCTCGATTAAAAACTAAACATGAATTTTTATTCGTGTGTTTTCAGAATGTTGAACCAGCTAACCCCGAGCCCGAACGTCCTCGATCGATCATTCTCATTCGACTTCGTCAACGTCCATCGGGCGACATGCCACCAATTCCAAATCTCTTCAACAGCGATGCCAGTCAATTCTTCAACAGTATCATTCAACGATTCCAAGAGAAGGCCAACGAATTCGAACAATCAGTCCGTAAATCATTCGAAGAACAAGCTAAAGACTTACCACAATCGGCACCTGAAGTCGGCCCGATCGAGCAATTCGCTCACAGTATCCCCGTCATTCGTTTGCCAATAAACATTCGTCCCGATTCATCAAGCGAATCCAGCGAACAAGCCGACGAACGACGTCCGTTACTCGACGAATTCAAACACATTCTTCATCATCCACGTGAACATCATCAATTCATGCGTGAACGTATGCAACCGGTTAACAATCGTGTTCATCAATTTTTCACCGATGTTCGTTCCGAATGGAACGATCTCGTTCGTAAACAACCAAAGATCCCAGTTTGGATCTTTCTCGCTATTCTTCTCTCATCATCGGCTATTCTTTGGTGTAAGTTTTCTGACTTTTTGTTGATCTTTTCGTCAATCGATTTGCTCGTTTTGTTTAGATATGGTTATGTCACTTTGTCGTCGATCGCCAACACGTGATTTGTCAATTCGTGCTCAAGAACTTATCTTTCACCCGTATGAATACGACGGTTATGAGAAAGAAAAAATTCAACCTGATGATCAACCTTATGAAGTCACTGAATCGTTACCAATCAAAGTTAAATTAACCAATATTTAAATCGATTTTATTTATTGTATATAACAACTATTAGTTCATCAAACCATCGGACTGATTATTTCACAAGGACAACAATTTTCTCTTCTTTTCATATATTATCAAACACATACACACACATTTTTCATTCCAGCATGTTCATTTATTTCACCGTAGTTAGATTCTCGAAAAACTCAACAATTTATTTTCTCTCTTTTTTTGTTTGTTCATTTTTCATTACTAACAGCAAACTTCTCTCTTTTTGTTTTTATTCGAAATAAAACCGCCGATTCTCATTCCTAAACATATTTTCTTTTATTTTGCCTTAGTAAAGGATACAGACTAGTACAGAAATAAAGCCAGACATGAACAAGAAAAAAGAGAACAATGTCGACAACAAATATTATAAAGATGTTTCGAAGATCAAGATATCAGAGAGAAGAAAAATGAATTAGTTGATTGTTTGAATATCTGAAAAATAAGGATGTTGAAGAGCATCGGCTGCCGATATTCGTTGATTGGGATTACAGATTAAACAGCGCTAAAAACATCGAAAATATTCTTCATTTTTTTTGTTAGAAAAGATGTTGTTTACCAGTAAAAGATCTTTTCCTTTATTGTTTAATTTTGGCACAAAATGAATAACGGATAATGTTGGTTGATAGATTGTAAAAGGTTTATATTCAGGTAATGTTGAAACACCCGGCCATGTTTCTTCAGTAGGCGTCCCGAGAACTCTATAAAGAGAAAAACAAACGTATTCAATCTTGTTTTTTTGTTGTTGTTAAAGTCTACTTGAATATTCGTCGTAATTGATCATCAACACTTTCGCCTGGAAACAACGGTTTTCCACCGTTTGCTAATTCAGCAAATATACATCCAGCAGACCCTAATTCAAAGCCAAAAGTTAAATTTTCTAGTGTAAAATGAAAACTATACAAATATCGATTGAGGTCGTGTAGATCTTCGCGCCAAAGAGAACATCTGGTGGTCGATACCAAAGTGTAACAACTTCCGATGAATAACATTTCACTGGAATTCCATATGCTCGAGCTAGACCAAAATCAGCTAGTTTCAATTGGCCATTCTAAGACAAAACAAACGACAATCCAAAGTCCAACAACATCATCAATGCAAAATACTTTTGTTAATAATAAATTTTGAGGTTTTAAATCTCGATGAAGAACACTATGTTCATGACAATAGGATAAACCTTGCAATAATTGCCAGAAAAATGATTGTGTTATAGTTGGATCAATATCTCCGTTGCATGAATCGAAATATTTCTTTAGATCTTGATCACAATATTCGAATATAAGATTCAATGTTTTTTCTGTATGAATAACATCTAATAATCTATCGAATCAACCGACAAACGATAAGAATTATGCAACATTTAGCAAAGGAAATGTTTTACCTGACTATATTTGGATGACGTAGTTCTTTTAGAAGACAAATTTCACGAAGAGCTGAACTTGGTACACCCTCAAAACAACAATAATACTCAGATATCGATTAGCTAGAATATGTATGTCATCTTACATCATCTTCATCATCAAGTCGAACTTTTTTCAAAGCGACTATTTCTTGTGTTAATAAACTACGAGCTTTGTAAACCGTACCATAAGTACCTAGGAAATCATATTGAAATATTTATTCATCAATTTCTATGAAAATGAAAAAATCTACCTTCACCAATACGTTCGATTTTCTCGTATTTATCAACTTTCGACATCTGAAACTAAAAAATGTTAGTAAACTATGTATATATATTTTTTTAATTATTATCAAGAATTGAAAGGAATTCAGTTAAATCAAAAACATTCGATGCAGAAACAAAATCAAACAAATCATTTGTCTCTTGTGTCTTTGTCATTTCGTCGATATTCGATGGAACAAATCCATCGATATCAACAGTTCGTGTCAAATTCTTCAAATGATTTAATTCGAGTAAAAACGCCGTCGATAATTGATCGACAATCGACCGAATGTCTAATCGTTCGAAAAGTTTTCGTTCCGATGAGCTCATTTGTGTTAATAAAATCTTTTCTAATCGAATTTGTGCTTTTTCATGGATCAATTCACTGTCTGCCAGTGCAGTCATGAGTATTTGACGTGCTTTATTGAGTAATTCATTTCGTTGTCGTTCGGTTTCAATTCGAACGATCGCTGCTTGTTCTTGACTTTCGGCAATTTCCGTAAAAATCGGTTTTAACATTAACGTATAAAGCCGTTTGATAATCGGCTGAGGTAGATCAACTTTAAACAAATAAACAGCATCGATATCAACGAAATATCCGTGTGAACATGTGTGGCCTGCTGGCCGACTGCAATGAGTCAATTTCGAACAAGAAATTTCGATTGTTTTCGAACATGTTTGACTTTGACAACAGATTGGACAACAATCGCCTGATAATGTCTCTTGGAGAACACGAGAAAGAGTGTATTCGACATGTTCACGACGAGCACGATAATCGTAGATCGAGAATTGATTGCCATGATTACGAAGAATATTCTCGGCGACAAGTCGGAGAATATTTTCGTGTTGATCAGCGAAATTCAACCAAATCGGCTCGATTTGATCGGGTCTGAAATTGAGAAAGACAAAAAAAATGAGAAGCTCAATGAGTTTTGTGTCCTACCGAATTCGATAGACAATCGTAGCGTCGAGAATCACACTTGCTTGATCGGTTGTGAATATGGCTAAATCATCGAAAATCAAATAACGAGCAGTTTTCTCGAATTTCACCATTCGTTTCCATGGTGAAATCAAATGAACACCAGTTGAATACGGATTTTTCAGATCCATAATACCTGTGAGTAAATTATGTGTTACACCGAACTAAAATTAGATGATGATGTAAATATTTCTTTTTCTCTTCGAAAATTTACTTGATTGTATTCGATAGTTGTGTAACTGAGAGCAATGGAGACAATGAGAGTGACCAAAAATAAAACAAATATCACAAAAATGAGAATTGGCAAAAACCATGCACTGCGGTTTGTGCTCGGGAAGAGACTGAAAAGAAAGAAAATATAAAATTGTTTTTTATTGAAAAGAAAAAAACGAGATTTTACTCAGCGAAAAAATTTCGAATTATTTCTGCAATTTCGTGTTGTTGTTGTCGTCGTCGTCGTCGACCACGACGACTCGGCTGACGTTCCGGCGGTTCACTTTCTGCTTGAACTTCCTCATTTGTTTGTTCATTATCCGAATTCACAGGAAACGGCGTAGCTAAATCAACTCGATTCCATCTGATGTTTCAATTAAATTCGATATTTTACTTTCATCATCTTCGTTCGTTTGTTCTGCAGGCGGTGGACTTGTTTCACTTGTTGGTAGTAGCGGCTCACTCTATTTATCAAAAAAATAAATAAATCATTTTTTATTTGTTTGGTAGTCGTTACTATCTCTTGTAATTCAATGTCTTCGGAAGCGACTGGTGCTTGAAGATTCTATGATGAGAAAAAAACAAGCTTCTAAACTCGAATAGTAACTATTTGATGAATTACTTCGATGGATGATAATGGTGATCTTTTCGTTAACGCCATATTACAAATTAATCTAATTTTTTTACAAAGAAAAAAAAACAATTTCAAAATTTGATACATAGATAATTGGAATATAAAAAAACAGTATCAACAACAAAAATAGTTATATTTGTTTATGAATTGATTGTCGAGAAAGAAAATTACAAAAAAAAATAATAGAAAAACGTGGAACCAAAATCACGATTGTTAATCATAAGCACTCACTAGAAAGAAAGAAAGAAAGAAAAATACACATTTTTTTAGTATGTACAACAAATGATTGCATCATTGCAGCATTCTCGAGCGAGCAAAAACTTACTTTTCTCATCGAGAGCTATGATAAATATTCAATCTCAAGGGAAATCTTGTTTTTAACAAAGATGAGCACGAGCAATCAAATGATGAGCGATCCTTTGCATACATTTATTTTTATTTCTATGGATTAGGCTTTTTCGTACAATCCAAAATCATTCGATACTCTCATTGCTACGAAAGAATAAAACATTTTTGGTTTATTTTCTCTCTCTCTTTCGAAAATCTTTTCAATATTGAAATAGTCAACTTACATTGCACGGTTACATCGGCTTTTCGACGATCTTGAATGATGTATAACGCAGCAAAAAGAAAGGCTGCACCACCGAGTGTAGCTATGAAAGGTGTGATCATCAAAGCATCTCGTAATGCAATCCAAACTGATTCATGATCGTCATCATCCTTTTTGATAAAATCACTGATTACACCGATTATAAATGGACTAGTTGCATCACCCTGTTGAAATACAGAAAAAAAAATAAATAACTTATTTGATAAACATTTTTAAAAAATAACATACGAATAAATGCATAATAAAGATTTGAATTGAACTTGCGGTCGCCCGTCTAGTGGGAATGATAATATACTAAACGAAATACAGTAAAAAAAACTCGTATTCAATCGAATAAAATAGATAAACTCAACCATAAGCATGTCGGAAATCAATGCCCAATTACTACAGAGTAATGTTTCAGCAGTGAAAATAAATATCCAAACAAGAATTATCTGCGAATTGGACAAAACAATGACGAAATAGAGAAACGGCATAGCTAATAGAACTGCAGAACCACAAACAATTGGATCACCACGAGGATTTATTCGACGGTACCTTCGAAATAACAAAGAAAAACACAAAATATAACAAAAAGAATTCTTCGAAGATGATGCCTACCGTCGAGCTATTTCACTGCCAAAAACGACGCCAAGAATACCAGCACCAGCAGTAACAAGACCGAAATAAAGTGATATTCTATTCAATACATCACAAAAATAAGAAGGAAAAAACATAAAATGAAAGATATTACTGGTCTTCGTTGGATGATTCAGCACCGTTATGAGCAAGTAGATCACCTTTTTCGAGAAATATCGGTCCCCAAAATCCAAGTGCACCTAATGCGAATGAGACCCATGTAAATGCAAGTGTGATAAAAATAAAACTTTTGCTAAACAATCAATATGAATCTTATAGAATTGAAATCAATAGTAAAGTTAGTCTACTAACACTTTCATAACTTCACGAACATCTGCAAACCAACTTGATTTTCGTTGGATATTAGCTCCTTCGTTTCCACCTCGTGGTGGTTCTCGAACTAATACAATTAACATAAATACGCATACTGCTCCAAATATCGGCGTAAACTAAAATAATCAAACTCAAAAACTAGACAATCAACCAGAGAATCTCTCGTTATTTTACTCGTAGACCCCATTGCCATTCGCCGAATGCTTTTGCAAGATTTGAACCAACAATATATCCAAGTCCGCTAGAATTTTTGAATATTTTGATCAAATATCAATTCGAATATTCAATGTTTACCTGCCCAATGGAACGGCAATATTAAAAAGAGCTAACATTTTTGTTCGCATATCGTCTTTGTACATATCAGCAATGATAGTTGGTGCAACACATGAATAAGACGCTTCACCAATACCAACTAAAGCTCGAGTGAAGAGAAACAATGTGAATTGCTAAATAAATCGATAATCAAAATTGAATAAAGAAATAAGAAAATATTTTTTTTTACATCTGCAGGAACAAATGAACCAGCTAAAGTCGTTAGTGACCAAAGAGTAACACCGAAAATAATCAATACTTTTCGACTATATCGATCTCTAGAAGATTAAATCAAAAATAAGTAAATATTTTTCCTTCATTATTTAAATTCGTTACCCTAGATATCCAAAAACTGGTGCCAATCCCATATAACTACAAATGAATACTGTTTGAAGAAGTCCAGCTTGTTTGTCATTGATGTTATAATATTCTTTTATTTGCTTAAGAACACCTAATGTAAAAAATGAATAATTTCATTAACAAAAGAAAATTGTTTCGATGAATAAACTACCTGCTATTGCATAACGATCCATAAAATTAAGTAAATTTATGAGAAATAAAACCAACATAGTAATACCATGTTTGATTTTCGTTTTTCGTGAAGGTTGATTGGGAACTAGAAGCTAGGAGAAAACAATAATAATAATAATAATAATCGAATTTAATTTATTATTGTCAAATCTTACAATTGTCTCATTTTCATGATAATACATTGGCGTTCCGTCGGATATTTCATCTCCTGATCCAAATAAACTCATTTTATTATTCCGAATTAAACTTATCAGGCCACAAAGCGTATCAGATAAACCTCTTTTGAGTTCGACCTTTTTGTCAAGTCAAACAACATACAGAGCATGACAACATAATATTCTCATTCGTTCGTTCGCAAGTGAGTACATGTGCTTGACTAATCAGAGATAATTTCGTTTTTATGATAACTAGCGGCATCTGAGCTCAGTTTGAGAATCTTTGATCACATCACACACACTCTTATAGATTTCAATTATTCATTTAGATAGAAATGTGCTTCAAAGGTGAAGTAGTACTTTTGTGATCGAAAATAATAATTTAAAATCGAATTCAATTAATATTTTATTACTTGCCATTGGTGTGGTCGTTACTCCCTAACTCATATCTTTGCTGATTTTGATAGAGTTAAGTCAACAATGTCATGTCTATTGATCTAATTATTTTTTTTTAGAAAAGCACATTCCTTGTTCTATGTTCTCGGAACGAAATATTTGTTTGTAAATAATATAATCATATACAAAAAAAAAGAACACTAGAGGTTGTCATTATCTTCTTCTTCGTAGAGTTTCATAATTGGTTCGAAGAATTTTTTGAAAGTTTCAGCACAAGTTTGTGAATTCAATCTAAAAGAAAATTCCAACAAGATAAATCAATGGATTCACACGGTCTTTTTCCATACCCATATTGCATCCATTTATTTAATCGTGGCTGTACAGTTGTTCTTAAAGCAATAGGTTCTTGACTTAACCAAATTCCCAAGATACGAACTGTTGCTTGAAGAACACTATCA
>Ga0209930_1002178_pt1 | contig 24616 bp, 27 predicted proteins | sample ThiBiot_500_biof_2_FD_183948 | JGI IMG/M metagenome (GOLD analysis project Ga0209930, IMG submission 183948) | Wastewater bioreactor microbial communities from Cape Town, South Africa - Thiocy_cont_500_biof (SPAdes) | ecosystem: Engineered > Bioreactor > Thiocyanate-remediating >... | reverse complement strand
GAAATTGCGGAACGTCTTGAACGCCTCAATCGCAAACGGACGTCTCAGCGACATTCTGAATGAGCTTTCCGCAGCCGAGCTGGAGTTCATCGCGCATGATTGGGAATTGTGGGCGCGGGACGAACAGCTTGCGCCCTTTTTGATTGCGCCTTGCGACTCCGCTTCGCGGAGCCGGCCGCAAGGCGCGGGTGCTCCCGGCTGGCTCGCGGAACACGAGTCGGAAGCGCCAAGCAATAAAGCATGGCGCGTGTGGATGCTGCTTGGCGGACGCGGGTCGGGCAAGACGCGCGCGGGTGCAGAGTGGATCAGAGGGCTGGCCTGCGGCGAAGATCCAGGGCCGCGCTCGGCGGCCGGCTCGCGGAACGCGAGTCGCCGAGCGCCGACAAAAGAATCGCAGCGCATTGCGCTGGTGGGAAAGACGCTCGCAGACGTGCGCAACGTGATGATCGAAGGGCAATCAGGTTTGCTCGCGGTGCATCCGGTGCGCGAAAGGCCGGTGTTCGAGCCGTCGAAGCGTCGGCTGACATGGCCGAACGGCGCGGTAGCGGAATTGTTCTCGGCGGACGAAGCGGAAGCTCTGCGCGGGCCGCAGTTCACCGCCGCCTGGTGCGATGAGCTTGCGAAATGGCGCAACGCGGAGAAGGCGTGGGACATGCTGCAGTTTGCGCTTCGTCTCGGAGATGCGCCGCGCGCCTGCGTGACGACGACGCCGCGCGCAACGAAGCTTTTGAAATCGATTATCGCGGACGAAGCGACTGTGACCGTCAATCTCGCGACGGCGGACAATGCGTTGAACCTTGCGCCGACGTTTCTCGCGGAGATGACGCGGCGTTACGCGGGCTCTGCGATCGGGCGGCAGGAATTGCTCGGCGAAATCGTCGAGGATGCGAGCGACGGCCTGTGGCGGCGGCATTGGATCGAGGAAGCGCGCGTCGATGCGGCGCGAGAGATGCAACGCGTCGTCGTGGCTGTCGATCCCCCGGTAACGGCGACGGCCGCGTCGGATGCGTGCGGAATTGTCGTTGTGGGATTGGGTGTCGACAAGCGCGCCTACGTTCTCGCCGATCGCACCGTCCAGGGACGAACGCCTGAAATCTGGGCGCGTGCGGCGCTTTCCGCGTTCGACGATTACGAAGCCGACCGCATGGTCGCCGAAGTCAATCAAGGCGGAGATCTCGTCGTCTCCGTGCTGCAGCAGTTTCGACAGAATTTCCCCGTCGTCAAAGTCAGAGCGACGCGGGGAAAATGGGTTAGGGCCGAGCCGGTCGCGGCGCTTTACGCGGAAGGCCGCGTGGCGCACGTCGGCCGGCTCGACGCGCTCGAGGATCAGATGTGTGCGTTTGGGTCCGACGGCACGGTCAAGGGCCGCAGCCCCGATCGCGCCGATGCGCTCGTCTGGGCGATTACGGATTTGCTGTTGAGCGACGCGCTGAAACCGACGGTGAGGATGTTGTGATGCTTTCCTGTTGGTGCCCGGCGATGTTTTTGTGGTGCCCGGCGACTCCGCTTCGCGGAGCCGGCCGCCGGGCACGGCCTTGTTGCATGAGGGGCGGCGGTAAGCACTGCTCGCGAGGCTGCCCCTCACCCTAACCCTCTCCCCATTGAAGGAATGGGGAGAGGGGATGCGTGTCGAGACTCCGGAGTTGAACTCCATTTTCACGCTCGACGTGCGCGAGGCGGGGAGCTGTTCCCCTCCCCCTTGCGGGGAGGGTGGCGCGTAAGCGCCGGGTGGGGGAGCGGCGAACTCCGGTAGACCCCCACCCCCGACCCCTCCCCGCAAGGGGGAGGGGAGCCGTTCGTGAGTATTCGAAGCGAGTCCGACGACGACATCTGCGGATCGGAATTTCAAAAGGACAATGCATGTCGATTTTTTCGGAGGCGCTGACGCGCTGGCTGCCGATGCATCTGCGCGCGCCAGGCAACATAGGCGGTGTGGCTGCGCTTTCCGGCCGGCTCCGCGAAGCGGCGTCGGAAGGTGGCACGAAAAGTTCAGATACGTTTCGAGGTGCGGCTGCGCCTTCCGGCCGGCTCCCCGGAGGGGAGTCGGAAGGCGCAAACATAAGAGAAGCAAAAGCCACCGCGACGGGGCCGCTCATTGCCTATCATAATCTCGGCGAGCCGGTGTGGGCGCCGCGTGACTACTCCGCCTTCGCACGCGAAGGCTTCATGCAGAATGCCATCGTCTATCGCTGCGTGCGCATGATAGCGGAGGCCGCCGCCTCGATCCCCTTGCTCCTCTACGAGGGCACGACGGAGATCGAGGATCATCCGCTGATCGGGCTGCTCCGGCGGCCGAGCCTCGATCACACCGGCACCGATTTCCTGGAAGCCTGGTACGGCTTCTTGCTGGTCTCGGGCAACGCCTACGTCGAAGCTGTCGCGCTCGACGGAGAGCTGCGCGAGCTGCACATTCTGCGCCCCGACCGCATGAAGGTGATCCCGGGCGTCGACGGCTGGCCAGAGGGTTACGAATACTCCGTCAACGGACGGTCTGTGCGTTTCGTCGACGATGTCGTCGAGGGCGTGCGGCCGATCCTGCATCTGAAGCTCTTTCATCCCGTCAACGATCACTACGGCATGAGCCCGATCGAGGCGGCGGCAACCGCGATCGATATTCACAACACGGCAGCGGGCTGGAACAAGGCGCTGCTCGACAACTCCGCGCGGCCGTCCGGCGCTCTCGTCTATGCCGCGTCGAACGGTCAGATGACGGACGATCAGTTTACGCGCCTGAAAAGCGAGCTTGAAACGAACTTCCAGGGCGCGCGCGCCGCCGGACGTCCATTGCTGCTCGAAGGCGGTCTCGACTGGAAGCCGTTGTCGCTGTCGCCCAAGGACATGGACTTCATCGAGGCGAAGAACGCCGCCGCGCGCGAAATCGCGCTGGCGATCGGCGTGCCGCCGATGCTGCTCGGCATTCCGGGAGACAATACGTACTCGAACTATCAGGAAGCGCAGCGCGCCTTCTGGCGTCAAACCGTTCTGCCGCTGGTGAATCGCACGGCGCGGGCGCTGGCGAACTGGCTGGCGCCGGGGTTTGAGAGACACTCGGCGTTCGGAGCCAGGGATGAGTCTTTGTTTGCGCTTGGCGACTCGCGTTCCGCGAGCCGGCCGCGAGGCACGGGCTTGTTTCTAGAGTTGAGGCCAGACCTCGACCAGATCGAAGCGCTTGCGCCTGAACGCGACGCGCTGTGGAAACGTCTGGAGGCAACAAGCTTCCTAACCGTCGACGAGAAGCGCGCCGCGGCGGGATATGATGCGCAAGCCGGCAGCGCGGGCGGATTAAAGTACAACCCCTATCATGACGAGCTTGGTCGCTTTACACACGCGGATGGTGCCACGGCACCAAGCGACGGCCAAACGCGTGTAGCACAGGCACGTCGACCTTCCTCGACTATCAGAATTGGCGGACAACCGGTCGAAGCGACCCCGGCTGAGATCATGCGTTTGTCGAACGCGACGACTGCAGCGAACGCTGCAACGGCACGGGTCCGCGAAATAGACCCGAACTGGCGTCCGTCGCCGCAGGTCTATGAAACGGTCGAAGGCGCAATATCAGCCCGCGAAGCCGAAGCGCGTCAGGCCCAGGCGCGATTTCAGGAACTTCGTAGAGATGCGATACCCAATACAAATTCATCGTGGGGCGCTAATAGATTGGGCAAGGAGCTTCGGAACAGAGGATACATATACGAGGGACCTGCGAGAAGTCCGGGCGAAGTGTACAGAAATGACGATACAAGGGAGCAAGTTCGGATAATGAGAAGACCCACAAGTGGTCCGTCTAGAAATGAAACCGCTAAGAAATTTTACAACGAAAATTATTACCGCTATCGGCCAGCAGATGATCAGCCGTGGGGCGCCGCGATAACAATACCGGATAAGCACTAGGAATTATGAGTGGACATCAAGATGCGAGAATTCGAGAAACGAATATTGTCCGAACTCGAAGAGGCGGGCCAGGAAAACTTCCCAACACTACTCAACACAATTGTCACTCCTACTGGGAATGCAAGCGAGAGAAATGAATTTCAAACTGCGCTGACCAATTTGCTGCAGAATGGGTTCATAAAAATTGGATTGGAGCGAGACGCTAACAGGCGGCTCAAAAATATGTCTGATGAGGATTCGTTTGCTCTGCTAACTCGAATCACAGAGCACCTCGTGTTTAAAACACAATCGGGACACTGGACAGGAGGCGCACGACCCTGGCCCGAAGTCGTCTATACCGAGATGGGTAAAGTCGAAGGAAGAAAAATTCTTCAGGAATTTGGCTATCAGTGGTGGCGTCAAAAAGATTAAATCCTTACTCCCAAACGCGATGCGCTCTGGAAACGCCTAGCTTTTGATTGCGCCGAGTGACTCCGCTTCGCGGAGCCGGCCGCTCGGCGCGTCAGAGGCCGCGAGCTTCCTCACCAGCGATGAGAAACGGGCTGCGGCGGGATATGATGCGCTCGGCGGCCGGCTCGCGGAACGCGAGTCGCCGAGCGCCAAATATACAGACGACCAACCGCGCGTCCCCGCAGGCCAGTCCGGCGGAGGGCAGTGGACGGATGGTGGTGGCGGCGGGTCAGGCTCAAATGATGGTCGCGTTCGTGTGGCGCAAGCGCGCGGTGGTCGAGATCGATCACCAATCCTCGCGCGCTTTCCTGGAGCAACGCCTGCACAAGAGGCGCGCTGGGCAGTTTCGGACGCATGGGCGAGAGATGCGATTGCGCGTGCTCGTCGACTCGATCCCAACTGGCGTCCGACTCCCGAGTTCTCACAAACCATCGAGGGTGAGATCCGTGCAAATGAGGCACAGGCTCGCGAAGCGGAAGCGCGGCTTCAGGAACTTCATCGAGATGCGATTCCGAATACTAATCCTGATTGGGGTGTGAATAGACTAACCAAAGAACTCTATGATCGCGGCTTCAGTCTCGATGGGCCGACACGAGCGCCTGGATTACAGTACGAAAACTCGTCTGGTGCGACCGTGCGCATAATGGAGCGGCCACGTCAGAGGTACAGAACCGATAGTGATCAAAAACATTATAATTCGTTTTATTACCGGTATCGACCGGGTAAAGGAAAGCCAGAAGGGAGTCACATAACGATTCCAGATAAACCGCAGAAAGACTAAAAGTCATGATCGATAGCACAGAGATGAAAAAAAGAATTTTCGCCGCTCTCGAAGAAGCTGGCAATGAGCATGCGGATGCGCTTTTGAATACAGTCATCGATCCTACGGGCGATCCGACGGAGCCTGCGATGTTCGAAAGATGCCTTCGTGAACTGTTTGCAGACGGCCTGATTGTGATGGGGACGGTATGCATTCCCCGCGGGCGGGAATCTCTCACCGATGAGGAGGGGTTGGCCGAGATTGGGAAAATATCGGCCCACTATAAATTCCACCCGAGCGATGGCATCTGGTTGGATTCGCGGTTTGGCGGACCGCCTTATTATCAAACGCCAGAGCCTGAGGTGATCCTCACAGATGCTGGATTTGAGAAGAGCGTCTCGGTGGTGGAGAAAATTGGTCACAATTGGTGGCGACCGAAGCGTTAAGCCTATGCCCCTCGCCCGAACGCGATGCACTCTGGAAACGCCTCTCTCTTAGTTGCGCCGAGCGACTCCGCTTCGCGTAGCCGGCCGCTCGGCGCGTAAAGAGCCGCGAGCTTCCTCACCACCGACGAGAATTCCAAAAAAACCGCAGAAAGACCTATGATCGACACTGTGGAAATGAAGAAACGAATACTAGCAACTCTTGAGGAAGCGTGGGCTGACAGTGCCAATCCGCTGTTGAATACGATTATCGATCCCACAGCCAATCCGACCGAACCGATAACTTTTGAGAATAGCCTTCGTGAGCTCTTTTTGGAGGGGCTGATCGACGTTGGAATGACATCTCTTCCACGAGGAAGCGAGGAGCTTGCGCCCGACGACGCTCTCTCCGAGATCGGAAAATTGTCCGCGCACTATAAATTCGACTCGGATGAGGGCGTCTGGTTGGATTCGAGAAACGGCGGCCCGCCCTATGGTCAAACTCCGGAGCCTGAGGTGGTTCTTACGGACGCTGGGAAACAAAGAAGTTTTGAGATCGTGGACCAGCTTGGCCCCAACTGGTGGCGACCAAAGCTCTAAGCCGTCGGCTCAGAACGCGACGCGCTGTTGAAACGCCGCTCTTTTGATTGCGCCGAGCGACTCTCCTTCGTCGATTCCCGCCTTCGCGGGGAGCCCGCCGGGCGCGAGGTATGTTCCGGACCAGCGGCCCGTTCCCGCAGGCCAATCCGGCGGAGGGCAGTGGACGGATGGCGATCGCCTCGCGATGGCTAAGATCATCCAAGGTGCCTCGCGCTATCTGCTGCGAAACCCAAAGGTTCTGAAGCCGGCAGAGAAGACGCTTGAGGAATTGTTGAAGCCGGGTGGAAAAGAATTATGGATTTCGAAAGGCGGTGCACGAGACGGCATTCGAATGCTTCAGCGGGATGAATTTAACAAAATCAAATCCGATCTGATGGATGGAGCGGTAGAAGTGCCGGCGCCGAAGTCTGATGTAGGCCGACTGTTTCAACGTCCGGATGGATCAAGATTTGGCTTACGAGAGAGCGTGGACCATGGTGAAACCATAGACGTTATGAAATCACTCGACGAAAGCATCCTGGAAAAAGGATATAAATTGCATGTTGATAAATGAGCGTTTCAACAAAAAAAACTGGCGAAAGCGTCGTCGCCGATGTCGCACGCTACCCTAATGAGTTAGATCGCGATGCTGTAGGGCTATTTCAAATCGTCCCTCAAGGGCGAGTAAATTTCGGCCTCTCTGGGACCGATTTAGACGATTATGTCAGACTTGCAGTTCGCGCTCTCTTGAGCGCGGGAGCTGTACCTGTGCGGGGTGAGCGAGGAAGTGGCTATCAATGGATAGCTCAAAAACAATATGGGGATATTCAGGACCAAATAGTGGAAGGAATTATTTCAGAATGGCGAACGATGCCTGATGATCCGGTAATGCTGTGTACGGAAGGTGTTTGGTTTGCCCGTCCGCGCACGGAAAGCCCTTTTTATGTGAAAATGGACTGATTGACGACGATGGATGTGCCGGAAGAATTTAAGCGCCTAACGCAGTGCTTCTGGCAAGGAAGCGATCGGGAGGCTAAAGATGAGGACGACTGGATTGCTCGATCACTCCGCTTATGTGGAACGAATGAGCAAGTCGTCGTAAAGGCATTTCTTACAGACCTCCTTGTTCAAAACCCGAGTGTCGCGGAGTTGAAGAAAATCTGGCAGAGCGGCGGTCCAAGCTACGGCATTCACGACGAACATGCGTTCAAATTTTTTGAGAAGATTCGCGACATGGCAAAAGGCTGATGGCGTAGTCCATGAACGAGGAATGATCTTGAATTTAGATTTTCCGCCCGAGCTTCGCAAGGCTTGCCGCAATCTAGGACAAGATCTTGCGCGTAAAGCGATAGCAATGAATGCCGCCGATGCAACAGATCTGCTCGTTCAGACCGCGACCATTGAAATTGATAGGACTGAAGCGCAAGAAATTCGAAGCTTCATCGGGGAGTTCTTGAATAAGGGCCTCACGTCGGAACAGATTGTGGAATTTTGGCGGAAGACCCCAGCAGAGATTTATTTCTATGACGGTGAACAAGTTGAACGCTTCCTAACTTCTCTGAACGAAAGGCTGGCTCAGCCACCCTATCGAGAAGCCTGAAACGAGCGCCACGCGCTGTGGTAACGCCGCTGTTTTGATTGCGCCGAGCGACTCTCCTTCGTCGAGCCGGCCGCTCGGCGCGTCGTAACAATTTAGGTCGCCGGTTAGGCGAAACTCATAACATCAGTATGCAAACCGACGGAGCGCACATGCACGCGACCGAACAATTTCTGCTGCCTGCTTCGCTGTCGAAACGCAGCCGCGCCTTGCCGTTCGAGGCGAAGTCGCTCGACGACGGCGTGTTTGAGGGCTACGCGAGCCTCTTCAATCGCGAGGATCTCGGGCACGACGTCATTGCGCCGGGTGCGTTTCGAGAAAGTCTCGCGAGCCGCGGCGCCGCGCGCATCAAGATGCTGTTTCAGCACGATCCTGCTGAGCCAATCGGCGTCTGGGATGAAATCCGCGAGGATGCGTGCGGTCTCTACGTACGCGGACGATTGATGACCGCTGTCTCGAAAGCGCGAGAGGTCTTGGCGCTCATGCGCGCCGGTGCACTCGACGGGCTGTCGATCGGTTTCAAGACGGTCAAGGCACGGCGCGACGCGGCGAGTGGCGTGCGGCGTCTGGAAAAGATCGATCTTTGGGAAATATCCGTCGTCACGTTTCCGATGCTGCCTGGCGCGCGAGTGCAAAGTGTAAAGACGCGGCCGTTCGCGACGGTGGCTCCGACGATGAGAGACTTCGAGCGTTGGCTTACGCGTGATGCTGGGCTGACGCGAACGGAAGCTCAGGCGGTTCTCCGCTCGGGCTTTCATGGACTGAAGGCCCTGCGGGATGCGCGCCGCTCAGTCGACGACGATGCCATGCTCGCTTCGCGGTTTCGCGAAGCCGCGCGGCTGATGCAGGTGACTTAAATCTCGCTCCCCGCATGCGGGGATTGGGTTCGGGAGAGGACAGTAGCACGTGAACGTGCAGCCGCCCCTCACCCTGACCCTCTCCCCATTCAAGTGCAGCGAATGGGGAGAGGGAATTTCAAACTCAAACAGGACATCACATGACCGATACGACTTCCCTCGAAACGAAGGGGGCGGGCGGGGAAACCGCGCGCGCCTTCGAAGAATTCCTCGAAGCCTTCGAAGCCTTCAAGGAAACCAACGATCAACGTCTCGCGGAGATCGAGCAGCGCGGCGCGTCCGATGCACTCGTCGCCGAGAAGCTTGCGCGGATCGAAGAGACGCTCGACACGACGAAGCGCGTTGCCGACAACCTGGCGCTGAAGTCGGCACGTCCGCATCTGGCCGGAAGCCGCGCAACACCGGCATCCGAACTTGCGCACAAAGCTGCGTTCGACGGCTACGTTCGCCGCGGTGACGCTTCACGCATCGCGCGGATCGAGGAGAAGGCGCTGTCGGCGGGTTCTGCACCCGACGGAGGCTATCTCGTCCCGGCCGAAACGGAAGCTGCCGTCAATCGCGCGTTGAAAGCGATCTCGCCGATGCGCGCGATCTCCGGACTGCGTCAGGTTTCGGGCTCCGTTTACAACCGTCCGTTCGCAACGACCGGCGTCGGCACCGGCTGGGTCGCGGAAACCGCCTCACGCACGCAGACGACGACGCCGACGCTCGCCAACCTGCAGTTCCCGACGATGGAGCTTTATGCGATGCCCGCCGCATCGCAGTCGCTGCTCGACGACACGATCGTCAACATCGACGAATGGCTTGCGGAAGAAGTGCGCATCGCCTTCGCCGAGCAGGAAGGCACGGCCTTCGTTACGGGCGACGGCACGAACAAGCCGAAAGGCTTTCTCGCCTACGACACCGTCGCCAACGCCTCGTGGGCGTGGGGCAAGCTCGGGTTTGTTGCGACCGGCGCGGCGGGGGCATTCCCTGCCGTTGCTCCGGGCGACAAGCTGCTCGATCTCATCTACGCGACGAAGGCGCCGTATCGCGCCAACGGCACGTTCGTCATGAGCCGTTCGACGGTCGCGGCGGTGCGTAAGCTGAAAGACGGCGACGGCAACTATCTCTGGCAGCCGGCGAATGCTCCTGGCGAGTGGCCGTCGCTGATGGGCTATCCCGTCGCCGAAAGCGAGGACATGCCCGCGATCGATAGCAATTCGCTGTCGATCGCGTTCGGTGATTTCTCGCGCGGCTATCTGATCGTCGATCGCGCCGGTATTCGCGTGCTGCGCGATCCCTACAGCGCCAAGCCGTACGTGCTCTTCTATACGACGAAGCGTGTCGGCGGCGGCGTGCAGGACTTCGACGCGATCAAGCTCCTGAAGTTCGCGGAGTAAGCATCGCCCGTCATCCTCGGCCGAGCGCATGCGGCTTCGCAGGCTCGGCCGTTCGAGGATGACGTCCATCCCAATTCCTCGCGGGTTTCCCTCCCGCCCGCGCGGAATGTGTGCGGGGTCATCGCAAAACGGTGATCCCGCATTTTTGTTTGCACTCGGCGACTCGCGTTCCGCGAGCCGGCCGCCGAGTGCGTTTGCTGTTGCTCTGTTCGTGCAACAAGCCCGCGCCTGACGGCCGGCTCCGCGCAGCGGAGTCGTCAGGCGCAATCAATAAGGAAATGCAATGTCTCTCGTGATGACGAGCCCGCCAGCGGTTGAACCGGTGACGGTTGCCGAAGCCAAGGCGCACATGCGCATCGATACCGATGCCGAAGACATTCTGATCGGCAGCCTCGTTCTGACGTCGCGGCTGCACATCGAGACGGCGCTGTCGCTGGCGCTCATCACGCAGTCATGGAAATTCACGCTCGATCGCTGGCCGAAGTCGCGCGAGATCGAGCTGCCGCTGGCGCCGTTACGCTCCGTCGGCAGTGTTCACGTCATCGACGCGTCCGGGAATGCGACGACCGTTTCGGATCAAAGCTATCTCGTCGATCTCGCATCGCGGCCGCCGCGTCTCATCTGGAACAACAGTGTGCCGCCGCTGCCGGGACGTGCCGCAAAAGGCATCGAGATCGATTTGACGGCGGGTTTCGGCGATAGCGCGGCGAGCGTTCCCGCGCCGCTGAAGCACGCCATCCTGATGCTGACCGCGCACTGGTACGAGCACCGCGATCCGCGCGAGATCGGGCAAGACGGCGCGCGCATTCCAGATGCCGTCAGCGACCTCATCAATCCATTTCGAACGATCCGGCTATGAAAGCGCCAGTCAGAGCCGGTGATCTCCGGCATCGCATCGTCATCGAGCGGCCGGGGCGGACGAGCGATGGCGCCGGAGGCTCGACGACGGAATGGACGCCCGTAGCGGAAGTCTGGGCCGCGATCTGGTCGCGGAGCGCGGACGAAAATTTCACACTCGATCGCGTCGCGGGAACGGCGACGCACGACGTCTGGATTCGCCATCGCGCCGACGTCCGGCCCGAGATGCGCATCCGCTTCGGCGTTCGCATCTTCGACATTCTCGGTGTGATCGACGTCGAGGATCGGGGAGCGTGGTTGAAGTGTCCGGTAGAGGAGCGTGATTTATGAAAATGAGCGTCAGTATCGGTGGAATCGGGACGTCGGCGGCGCGCATGCGGGCCTTGGCGCTCGTGCGCGATGCGATCGCCAAGCGCGAGGCGGAAGCTCAAGGCGAAAGGCGCGCAAGCTCCGGCAGTCAAAACGATGATCAGCATCAACACACGCGAGGCAAATGATGTCGAGTGCAGGCTTTGCGCTTCAGAAGGCGATCTTCGAGAAACTCACGAGTGACGCGTCGACGCTAGCGGCGCTCGGCGGTCCGCGCATTTACGATGACGCGCCGGCGCGCACTGAGTTTCCATTCGTGACGTTTGGGCAATCGTCCGAGCGCGATTGGTCCACGGGAAGCGATGAAGGCTTCGAGCATCTGGTGACGCTACACGTCTGGTCGCGGGCGCGTGGCCGGCGGGAAGCGGAGCAAGTGATCGCGGCTGCGCGGGCGGCATTGCACGATCAGGACCTGACGCTTTCGGGGCATCGGTTGATCAATTTGCGACATGAGTTTTCGGAAGCTCGCCGCGACAGCGACGGCGAAACATTTCACGGCATCGCACGCTTTCGCGCCGTCACGGAAGTCGAGGCGGCGTAAGAAATATTGCGTCTTCGACTAGTCTTGCGCTGGATCCCCGAACGCACTCGCAAGCTCGTTGCGTTCGAGGATGACGGAAGTTCGATCACCAAGCCCGTGCCCGGCGTCCGGCTCGCGGAGCGGAGTCGCCGGACACAAAACAAAAGAGTTCCCCAACATGGCAGCACAAAAAGGCAAGGACCTTCTTCTGAAGGTCGATACGACCGGCGCGGGCGTTTACGTGACGGTCGCCGGGCTTCGCGCGCGCAGTCTTTCGATCAGCGCGGAGACGGTTGAGATCACCAACACCGAAAGCGCCGGGCAGTGGCGCGAGCTTCTGACGGGCGCGGGCGTGAAGTCGGCGCGCATTACCGGCTCGGGCGTGTTCAAGGACGGAGCGTCCGATGTGACGATCCGCGATTACGCGTTCAACGGTACGATCCGCGACTGGCAGATCATCGTTCCGGATTTCGGAACGATCCAGGGCGCGTTTCAGATCACGGCGTTGGAATTCAGCGGACGTCACGATGCTGAAGTGACGTTCGACATTTCGCTCGAAAGCGCGGGCGCGCTGACGTTCGCGGCGTCGTAGCGTTTTCGTCATCCTCGAACGCAACGAGCTTGCGAGTGCGTTCGGGGATCAAGCACAAAACTTGTCGAAGACGCAGTATCGAGCCTTCGGCACTTTTGTGCTGGATCCCCGGCTTTCGCTGTCGCTCGGCCGAGGATGACGAATGAAGTGGAAGAACGATCGTGGCCAATAAACATCGCGGTGAGATCGAGGCGCGACTGGATGGTACGACTGTCAAGCTCGTGCTGACGCTCGGTGCGCTTGCCGAACTCGAAGATGCGTTCGGTGATAGCGACATGCTTGCGCTCGCCGCGCGCTTCGAGACGGGTCGTCTCTCGGCGCGCGATTGTGTGCGTGTCATCGCGGCAGGGCTTAGAGGCGCGGGACACAGTGCGAGCGATGCCGATGTTGCAGCGATGAAGTGCGAGGATGGTGCGGCAGGTTACGTCGACATCGTCGCGCGTCTTCTGACAGCGACATTCGGCGGCGGAAACGCTGAGGTGCAAAACAAAACAGCGGAGGCGAGCGGGGAAGCGCGCGACCCTTTCGCTGGGACCTCGTGATGGAAACGGGACTGGGTGTGCTCGGACTTGCACCCGCCGTCTTCTGGTCCCTCACGCCACGCGAACTGCAGGCCATCCTGCGCGGAAAATTCGGAGCTTCGAGCGAAGGTGCAGCGCCGACGCGCGTGCAGCTCGATGCCTTGATGCGGCAATACCCAGACAGTGAGGCATGAAACGATGCCGTTGAGCGACGAGCAACAGCTCGAAACTTGGAACGTCAAAATTATCGCCGATACGAGCGAGCTTGAGACGAGCCTGGCGACAACGAGCCGCCTTGGACAGCAGTTTTCAAATCGGCTTGCGTCGGCGTTTGGCGATATTGCCATCAAAGGCAAGAACGTCGGCGATGTCTTCAAGTCGCTGGCGCTGAACATTTCCAATCTGGCATTGAAGGCGGCGTTGCAGCCGCTGACGATGGGGCTTGCCTCGATGTTTCAGGGCGTGATCAGCGGTGCGATGCCGTTTGCGAAAGGCGGCGTCATTCAGAATGGAACGCCGGTTCCGTTCGCGAGCGGCGGTGTCATCGCGAGCCCAATTACATTTCCGCTCGCAGGTGGCGCATCGGGTCTCGCCGGAGAAAAAGGTCCGGAAGCGATCATGCCGCTGACGCGCGGCCCCGATGGACGTCTTGGTGTCGCCTCATCGGGCGGCGGCGGCCAGAACATCACGATCAATATTTCAACGCCGGATGCGGCGAGCTTCAACCGCTTGCAGACGCAGATCGCGGCAATGATCGCACGCGCCGCTGCGAATGGTCAGCGCAACCTCTAGAGAAGTGATCTCATGTCGTTTCATGACGTCAGATTTCCGACGGCTATCTCGCGCAATGCGCAGGGCGGGCCGGAACGGCGCACCGATGTCGTTGTGCTGGGCTCCGGATACGAAGAGCGCAACAGCCGCTGGGCCGACAGCCGTCGCAGCTATAATGCGGGCTACGGAGCCAAGTCGCTCGACGATCTGCATCAGATCATCGCGTTCTTCGAGGAACGGCGCGGCCGGCTACACGCGTTTCGCTGGCGCGATCCGATGGATTGGAAATCGTGCGCGCCGAATGGGAGCGTGTCGCCGCTTGATCAGGATCTCGGCAGTGGCGACGGAACGAAGACAGCGTTTCAGCTGCGCAAAACGTATGGAACTGCGTTTGCTCCCTGGGCGCGCGATATCAAAAAGCCGGTTGCGAATACGGTGCGCATAGCCGTCGCGGGTGTCGAGCGTGTGAGCGGGACGGACTTCGCAGTCAACCCATCGACCGGTATCGTGACGTTTCTCGCAGGGCACGTCCCGGCTGCGGGACAAAACGTGACGGCGGGGTTTGAATTTGACGTGCCTGTGCGTTTCGACACCGACAAGCTGGAAATCAATCTCTCCGGGTTCACGTCGGGCGCCATTCCGAACATTCCGATTGTGGAGGTGCGTCTGTGAAAGCGCTTTCTCCGGAGTTCACGGCGCACCTCGCGTCGGGAACGACCACGCTCTGCTGGTGCTGGCGCATCGCGCGTCGCGACGGCGTCGTGATGGGGTTTACCGATCACGACAAGACGTTGACGTTCGACGGCACGACGTACGAGGCGGCGAGCGGCTTCACCGCAAGCGACATCAAGGACGGCCTTGGCCTCGCCGTCGACAATCTAGAAGTCTCGGGCGCGCTGTCGTCCGCGACTTTGACTGACGCCGATCTCGCGGCGGGGCGCTATGACGATGCGCGCGTCGAAATCCATCGCGTCAACTGGAGCGATATAAGTCAGCGCGTTCTGATGCGTTCGGGAAGCATCGGCGAAGTCCGCCGCAGCGGAACGAGCTTTGCGGCGGAGTTGCGCGGTCTCGCACATTATCTGCAGCAGCCGAAGGGCCGACTTTTGCAGCTGACTTGCGATGCCGATCTCGGGGACGCGCGCTGCACGGTCGATCTCTGGTCGCCCGTCTATCACGGAACGGGAACAGTTGTTTCGGCGGCTTCGGCGCGTCGCTTCACGGTGTCGGGGCTCGGGAGTTTCGCGAGCGGATTTTTCGCGCGCGGGCTTTTGACGTTCACATCTGGCGCGTCGGACGGATTGAAGATCGAAGTCAAATCGCATGCGAAGCTCGCAGGCGCCGATGCCATCGAGCTGTGGACGGACGCCGAAGGTATTCCTGCCGTGGGCGATCACTTCAGCGTCACCGCCGGTTGCGATAAGCGCGTCGAGACATGCAAAGCGCGCTTTGCGAACGTGATCAATTTTCGCGGCTTTCCGTCGATGCCGGGCAACAAATTCCTGACGCAGGTCGGACGCCGGAGCTGATCGATGCAAGCAAGAGCGACGCGCGCAGGCATCGTCGATGCGGCGCGCCTGTGGATCGGCACGCCCTATCATCATCAGGCGAGCGTTCGGGGCATCGGAACGGATTGTCTCGGGCTCGTGCGCGGGGTGTGGCGCGATGTCTATGGGTCGGATGCGGAGATGCCGCCCGCCTACAGTCGCGACTGGGCGGAAGCCGGCGGCGAGGAAACGATGCTCGCGGCCGCGTCGCGGCATCTCGAAAGAATTGAAGCGCTGGAACTCGCACCGGGCGATGTCGTCGTGTTTCGGCTGCGTGCAGGCGTCGTTGCGAAGCATGCGGCTATCGTCGCCAGCGCTTCGACGATGATCCACGCGATGGAAGGCGCGCCGGTCTGCGAGGTGTCGTTCTCGCACTGGTGGCGACGGCGCGTGGCCGGCGTGTTCCGGTTTCCAGATTTGAACGAAGGATGTTGAGACATGGCGACGCTTGCCCTGGCCGCTGTCGGAGCTGCGGTCGGCAGCAGCGTGCTGCCCGCCGGGGTGGGCTTCCTCGGTGTGGCGCTGTCCGGTGCGACGATCGGATCGCAGGTCGGCGCGTTCGCAGGCGCTTATGTCGATGCAGCTTTGTTCGGGGCGTCCGGGCAGGGCCGCGCCGTCGAAGGCCCGCGCCTCAGCGATCTTCGCGTGACCGCGTCGACAGAAGGTTCGCCGTTGCCGCGCATTTATGGACGCGCGCGTGTCGGCGGTCAGATCATCTGGGCGACCGATCTCGAAGAGGAGATCGTCAAGACGACGGAGTCGGCGGGTAGCGGCAAAGGCGGCTCGGGTGGCGGCGCGACGCTGACGCAATATCGTTATTACGCGAATTTTGCGGTGGCGCTCGGCGAGTGCGTCGTTACGCGAATCGGGCGCATCTGGGCCGACGAGCAGGAACTCGATCTGTCGCGCACGTCGTTTCGCTTGCACACCGGCACAGAGACGCAAGAGCCGGACAGTCTCATCGCGGCGCGCGATGGAACTGGGAATGCGCCAGCGTATCGCGGTGTCGCCTATATCGTTTTTGAGCGCCTGCCGCTTGCGGAATTCGGCAATCGCGTGCCGCAGCTTTCATTCGAAGTGTTCCGCAGTATTTCGAGCGCGGAGAAGGACGTTCGCGGTGTCGTGATGATTCCGGGCTCCGGCGAGTTTGTCTATGCCACGGAGCCGGTACATCAGACGTTCGACGACGGCATCTCGCAGTCGGAGAACGTCCACCAGTTGATTGGTCCGACCGACTGGCAGGTGGCCGTCGATCAGCTCGAAGCATCGTTGCCCAATGCAAAGTCCGTGTCGCTGATCGTCAGCTGGTTCGGAACCGATTTGCGCGCCGGAAACTGCACGGTCGAGCCCGGCGTCGAGACGCGGCATAAAAAGACATCGCCGCTGAACTGGTCTGTCGCGGGGCGAAACCGAAACAACGCGCATCTGATCAGCTCGCGCGGCGGCAATGCAGCCTATGGCGGCACGCCCTCCGATCAAACTGTGATTGCCGCGATCTCCGATCTCAAGGCGCGCGGACTGAGCGTGACACTGACGCCGTTCATTCTGATGGACATTGCGGAGGGCAATACGCTCGCCAATCCTTACGGCGGCAGCAGCCAGCCCGTTTATCCCTGGCGTGGACGCATCACATGCCATCCGGCGCCTGGCGTTTCAGGCACGCCGGACAAGACTGCGACTGCGGCGAGTCAGATCGCGTCGTTCGTTGGCTCAGCGTCGCGCACGGACTTCTCGGTGTCGGGGAGCACAGTTCATTACTCAGGACCGAACGAGTGGTCGTACCGGCGCATGGTTTTGCACCAAGCGTATCTCGCGAAAGCCGCGGGCGGTGTCGACGCGTTCGTCATCGGGACGGAATTGCGCGGCCTGACGCACGTGCGCTCCAGCGCGAACGCTTATCCGTTCGTCAGTGTGCTGATCGCGCTCGCTGCCGACGTCAAGGCGATCCTCGGCGCGGCGACGAAGGTTCTTTATGCTGCCGACTGGTCGGAATACTTCGGGCATCAGCCGGGCGACGGAACGGGCGACGTCTATTTCCATCTCGATCCATTGTGGGCGTCGGCGAATATCGATGCGATCGGCGTCGACGTCTATTGGCCGCTCGCCGATTGGCGCGACGGACGCGATCATCTCGATGCCATCGCAGGCGCTACGTCGATTTATGATGGCGCGTACTTGCGATCGAACGTGGCGGGCGGCGAGGGCTTCGACTGGTATTATGCGTCGGCAGCCGATCGCGACGCGCAGGTTCGCACGCCGATCACCGATGGCGCGGGGAAGCCTTGGGTGTTCCGTTACAAGGACATCCGCTCATGGTGGAGCAACGCGCACTACAATCGTCCGGGCGGCGTCGAAAGCGCGACGGCGACGGCGTGGGTGCCGCAGTCGAAGCCGTTCTGGTTCATGGAGGTCGGCTGTCCGGCCGTCGACAAGGGCGCCAACCAGCCGAACGTGTTCGTCGATCCGAAAAGCTCGGAGTCGATGCTGCCCTATTATTCGCGCGGCATTCGCGACGACTTCATGCAGACGCGTTTTCTCGAAGCGCTGCGCGACGCATTCGACTGGACCAAGAGCGGCTATATTCCGGGCCTTAATCCGGTGTCGGAGCTCACCGGCGCGCGCATGGTCGATCTCAGCCGCATGCACGTCTATTGCTGGGACGCGCGGCCGTATCCGGCGTTTCCCTATGCGACGACGTATTGGGGCGACGGCGGAAACTGGATGCTCGGCCATTGGCTCAATGGACGGCTGGGCAGCGCGTCGCTCAGCGACCTCGTTGCGCAAATTATGAAGGACAATGACTTCGCGGACTTCGACGCGTCAGGGCTGACAGGAACGGTGCCGGGCTACGTGCTCGACGATACGATGTCGGTGCGCGATGCGCTGCAGCCGCTGAGCCTTGCGTATTTCTTCGACAGTATCGAAAGCGGAGGCAAAATCGTCTTTCGCCATCGCGGGCGCGCTTCGCCCGAGATGACGCTGAGGGCGGACGGCCTTGTCGAAGAGAGCGCGGGCGATCCGCTTTATGAAGTGACGCGCGCGCAGGAAACCGATCTGCCTGCGTGTGCCAAAGTGCGGTACATTTCGAGCGCTGACGTTTATCAGCAAGCAGTCGCCGAGGCGCGACGGCTGACGGGCGCCAGCGGACGTGTCGCCGAAGCCGATCTGCCGATCGTTCTTGACGATGGGCTTGCGGGATCGCTCGTCGAGAGCTGGCTGTATGAGACGTGGGCGGCGCGCGAACGTGCGTCGTTCAGCTTGCCGCCTTCGACGCTGGCGCTCGAACCGGGTGATGTCGTTTCGGTCGATATTGCGGGATGCAGCCGATTGCTGCGGCTGACCGACGTTACGGAGCGCGGCGTCCGCGAGATCGCGGCGCTCAGCATCGATCCTGATGTCTACGATCAGATCGACGTGCCGTCGCGGACAGCGACCGAACCAGCGCCCGTGCAGGTCGGAGCGCCCGCCGTCATGCTGATGGATTTGCCGTCGTGGACAATGTCCGCCGATGCGCAGTCCGGTTACGTCGCGGCGATGCAAAAGCCGTGGCCGGGCAGCGTTACGCTTTACGTCTCGCCGCAGACGACCGCGTATCAGTTGCGCGCGCTCGCGAGTGCTCCGGCGACTTTGGGGACCACGCTCGATCCGCTGTTCAGTGGTCCGGAAGGGTTGATCGACAATCGGGCGCGCGTGCGTGTGCGACTGCCATACGGCACGCTCGCGTCGGCGGATTTGTTAGCGACGCTCGCAGGCGCCAACCTCGCGGCCGTGCGGAACGAGGCGGGCGATTGGGAGATCATTCAGTTTCTCGATGCGACGCTCGTCGATGCGGAGACTTATGAACTGAGCCGCTTGCTGCGTGGTCAGTTCGGAACCGAAGGGGCGATGAGCGATGTGCTCGCTGCGGGTGCGCCGTTCGTCATGCTCGATGGTGCCGTGAGCCGGGTTCCGCTGCAGGACAGCGATTTCAAGCTGGCGCTCAACTGGCGGTATGGTCCGGGCAATCGCGACATCGGAGATCCGTCCTACGCGACGTCGCCGTTCGCGTATCAAGGACTTGGCCGACGGCCGTTGTCGCCCGTGCATATCAAGGGCGTGCGTGCGGCGAGCGATCTCAACATCTCGTGGATACGCCGTACGCGGACGGGTGGCGACAACTGGGAGCTTCCCGAGGTGCCGCTCGGAGAAGACAGCGAAACGTATGAGGTCGATATTCTCGACGGCGAGACGGTCAAGCGCACGATCTCCGTGGCGGTGGCGAACGCCGTCTACACAAGCGCCGAGCAGATCGCCGACTTTGGCAGCTTGCAGCCGGCGGTTTCGGTGAGGGTCTATCAGACCAACATGCTGTTCGGCAGGGGCGCTCCGCGCGCGGCGGTGGTGTGACGTTGTCACGATTTATCGCGCAGATACGCTTGGCCCTTCACCCCACCCCCGACCCCTCCCCGTCAAGGGGAGGGGAGAAGTGAAGCAATGTCGTTGCGATTCAATCTGGCCTTCTCGCTGTCGAAGGGAAGCAGCGCATGGGAACATTCGTTGCTCTGTTCTTCTCCTTCTTGCAAGGACGAGAGCGCACGCGATCTGCGCGCTTACTTCCCCTTCCCCTTGCGGGGACGGGTTAGGGGTGGGGGTGGCGAATTGAGCGTGATGCAGAGGTGATGACGCAATAATCGCGGGGCTGGCACGGTCACGCTTCGCACTGGTCTCCAACACGTTGAGCGTGCGCTCAAATTTTCCGGCAACATAGTCTCAGAGGCAAAACATGGATCAGCCGCCGTGGCTTCAAGCCGCGTGGGCCGAATTCGGCGTGCGCGAAATTCCAGGCAAAGAGGATGCTCCGGAAATCCTGCGCTATTTCCGGGATGCTGGCGATACGAACGTCGAAACGGAAGCGACGCCGTGGTGCGCCGCGTTCCTCGGCGCCATGCTGAAGCGCGCCGGTTATGCGGGGACGGGATCGCTGCTCGCACGGTCGTATCTCGATTGGGGCGATCGGCTCGATGATGCGCGCTTCGGTGCCGTTGCGGTGCTGTCGCGCGGCGACGATCCGAACGCCGGGCACGTCGGATTCCTGCTCAGCGATACGAACGGCAAGCTCTATCTGCTCGGCGGAAATCAGGGCGATGCGGTGACGGTCGCGAGCTTCGACAAGGCGCGGCTTCTCGGGCTTCGCTGGCCGAAAGAAAATGTCGAGGCTGCGAGTAAAGGCGACGACGCGATCTTTTCGAGAGCGCTCGCACACGTGCTCGAGATGGAGGGCGGATTTTCGAATGATCCCTACGATCCTGGAGGGCCGACCAATCGCGGGATCACGCTCGAGGTCTATGCGAAATTCAGAAAAGAAACCGTCGAGGACGGAACGCGCGCACGGCTGATCGCGGAGCTGAAGCGCATCCCCGATGCGACCGTCACCGCAATTTACCGGCAACGCTACTTTGATCCGGCGTCGTGTCCGGTTTTCACCGCGCCGTTGGCGCTGATGCATTTCGATGCCGCTGTGAACCACGGCGTCGGCGCCGCGATCCGGATGCTGCAGGGCGTCGCCGGCGTCACAGTCGATGGTGAAATCGGTCCCGAGACGCTCGCGGCGATGGGCGCCAAAAGCCTCGCCGATCTGCTCGACGATTATGCCGAGACACGGCGCGCACGCTACCGCGCGCTTCCGCATTTCTGGCGCTTCGGGCGCGGCTGGCTGAAGCGGGTCGACGCAACGCTGGCGCTGGCGCGCGCGTGGGCGGCGGCCGACGCCACGAACAGGGGGCTGCTCGAGCCCCAGCAAATCGCAAAAGGAGAAAGCAAGATGGGTGAAAAGTCGAAGACAGAAATTTCAAGCAGCGACGACAGCAAATGGTGGCTGAACTCAAAGACGATGTGGGGTACGCTGATTACTGCGGCCGCGACCGTCATTCCGGTTCTCGGTCCGGCCGTCGGTATCGTTCTACCGGCGGATCTGATCACGAGCTTCGGCGATCAGGTGGTGACCGCCGCGCAGGCGCTCGCGGGGCTCTTTGGCACGGCTCTGGCCATTTACGGACGCCTCAAAGCCGACACGCCGCTCGTCCTGCGGAAAAATTAACGGTACGGGCCGGCACGTCGTCGCGGTCCATGACGTTCATGGACCGTTCAACGAGATACCTTTAAATGCGGTCGAACGTCGGGAAGACATGCGTATGACCGGATTTATGGGTGCAGTAGCGGTGACGGCTGCGGCGGCGATGGTGCTGCCCGGCGCCGCGCGCGCGGAAGACTGCCTGACCGACTGGGGTATGGCCGGGCAGATCGTCCGGCGGGAAAATCTCATAACCGTCCAGGAAGTCTCGCAATCGCTCGCCGCCGACGGGATCGGCGAACTGGTAAAAACCACCCTGTGTCGCTCCCCCGACGGATATTTCTATCGCATTGTCGTCCGCGGACCGACGGGGCAACTCCGAACCACCATCATCACTGCGAAAGTCCGGTGAAGAGTAGCGGTTGCCGGGGTAGCGAATTTGCTCCAACACCCCTACAACTTGCGGATTCGGGATTGAGGGGAGTGGATCAGCGTGCGCGCGCTCGTCGTTGAGGATGACAAGGATCTCAATCGCCAGCTGGCAGCGGCGCTCGCGGATGCGGGATTTGCCGTCGATACCGCCGCTGACGGGGAAGAGGGTTATTTCCTCGGCGATACCGAACCCTACGATGTGGTGATTTTGGACATTGGCCTGCCGAAGATCGACGGCATTTCAATTCTCGAACAATGGCGCCGCAGCGACCGCAAGATGCCGGTTATCCTGCTGACCGCCCGCGACCGCTGGAGCGACAAGGTCACCGGCATGGATGCGGGGGCCGACGACTATCTCGCGAAGCCCTTCCATATGGAAGAACTGCTCGCACGCGTCCGCGCCCAGATCCGGCGCGCCTCGGGCCATGTCAAATCCGAAATCGAATGCGGACCGATCCGCCTCGATACCAAGTCGGCGCGCGTGACGTGCGACGGTCTTCCCGTCAAGCTGACGTCGCACGAATTCCGCTTGCTCGCCTATCTGATGCATCACAACGGCCGCGTCGTCTCGCGGACGGAACTGGTCGAGCATCTTTACGATCAGGATTTCGACCGGGATTCGAACACCATCGAGGTCTTCATCGGCCGCTTGCGAAAAAAAATCCCGGGCGACGTCATCCAGACCGTCCGTGGTCTCGGCTATCGCATGAGCCAAGGACCCGATGAGGCTTAACTCGCTTGCGTTGCGGCTGTTCGCGACCTCGGCGGCATGGACGCTGCTGGCGCTGCCGCTTGCGGGTTACATCATCTATTCGCTGTATCGCGATGACGTGCAGCTGAGCTTCGACGCGCAGCTCCGGAAACTGCTGACGCAGATCACCGTCGACAGCATGGGCACGAGCGGCGATGTTCCCGTCATTCCGCCGAACCTTTATGAGCCGCTGTTCGAAGTAACGCAGTCCGGCTGGTACTGGCAGATCCGTCCGATCGACGGCGCACCAGGACGGACGCTGGTTTCTCCCTCGCTCGCGACCGCCGTGCTTCCCTCTCCCTATGAGCGCAGATTTCCGACCGACACGTCCGGCACGCGCTGGATGAATGTCCCAGGACCGACGAATTCCACAATCCGCATTCTCGAATTTATCGATTCTCCGGGGCATGACCCCGAGAACACGAAATACTCGATCATCGTCGCTGGCCCGCTCGATTGGTTCGAAGCGACGGTGAAGAAATTCCGCACCCGTCTGACGAGCGCGCTGGCGCTGGTCGGTATCGGGCTTCTGGCGGCGACGGTGTTTCAGGTGCGCTTCGGGCTTCTGCCGTTGCGCCGCATCGAGCGCGGACTGGCGAGCATCCGGTCCGGCGAGGTTGAACGTCTCGAGGGGCAGCTTCCGGCCGAGATCGAACCGCTGCAGACCGAGCTCAACGCGCTCATCGATTCCAATCAGGACATCATCGAACGTGCCCGAACGCAGGTCGGTAATCTGGCGCACGCGCTGAAGACGCCGCTTGCTGTGATCACGAACGAGGCGCGCGATGACCGCTCGAAGCTTGGCGATAAGGTCGCCGAGCAGGCGCAATTGATGCGCGATCAGATCAGCCATTATCTCGACCGGGCGCGGATGGCCGCGCGGGCGGGGGCTATCGGCCGTGTCACGCCGGTCGACACCACGGTCGATCCACTGGTGCGCGCGATCGAACGTATTCACGGCGAAAAAGGCATCGCGATTTCCTTCTCCGTGCAGCCGGGCGCGCAATTCCAGGGCGAGAAGCAGGATCTCGAGGAGATGCTCGGCAATCTGCTCGACAATGCCTGCAAGTGGGGCAAAGCCCACGCCTATCTGGCAGCGACCGTTGATGCCCCGGCGAGTGCGCCTCGGCGGAAGCGGCTCAGAATCACGATCGAGGATGACGGTCCTGGTCTTTCGGCCGAGCAACGCGCCAAGATCGGCAAGCGCGGCCTGCGCCTCGATGAGACCAAACCCGGCTCGGGACTTGGCCTGTCGATCGTCAGCGATCTTGCCACGTCATACCGGGGGAGCCTGGCGTTGGACGCCTCCGAGCATGGGGGTCTCAAAGCCATTCTAGAGCTTCCGGCGGCCTAGAGACTGTTGTTCCTCTATTTGTGCTCGGTTCGCGTGTTGCCGGGCGGCATCATCGACAAGTGTCGTTTGTTCGCCCGAATTGTGGTGGATTTCTGCCTTGTCGCGCGCACAATATCGGTCTAGCCAACATAAGGGACACGCGCCGGATCGGGTCGCCCCAACGGGCATGGCGCGAGGGAAAACGGGAACGAGGTTCGCCATGCGCGTCGTGCGCTTTTCGATTCCGCTGATGGCGGTCGCCATGCTGGCCGGGTGCAGCAATGGCCAGGGCGGCATAGATAATCAGAATACGGGGCTCGTTCTCGGCAGCGTCGCCGGCGGGCTCGTCGGCAATCAGTTCGGCAAGGGCAGCGGCAACGTCGCCGCGACTGTCGCGGGCGCCGTCGTCGGCGGTATCGTCGGCAGCCAGATCGGCAAGAATCTCGACGAACGCGACCGGCGTCTTGCCGAGGAAGCGGAGTTCGATGCGCTCGAGCGCGGACAGTCCGGCGTTTCGCGCCAGTGGCGTGATCCCGACACCGGCCATTACGGCGAGGTTGTTCCGAGCCGTCCTTACAAGCGCGGCGTCGCCGACTGCCGCGACTACACGCATACCGTCTACGTCGACGGACGGCCGCAACAGATGCGCGGCACGGCCTGCCGGGGTCAGGATGGGACGTGGCAAGGCGTCGGCTGATGACGCCGCGTGCGCTGCAGAAGTGCGCTGTGGCCGCCATCGAGGTTAAGTCACATCCGCGACAGAAGCGCTGAAACGGGCAGTGCTGGCTTGCCTGCCCGCCGCCGCGATCCTATTCCGTTTCTAAAGTCGAGGAACGCGCGGCGATGGTTTTCTGGATCCTAGTGGCCTGTCTTGTGGCGGTGGTGACGCTTGTCATCACGCGCCCGCTGCTCAGAGCTTCGCCGAAAACGGTCGAGGA